>MDTC01195742.1_pt1 | contig 32819 bp, 37 predicted proteins | sample 811181 | NCBI WGS metagenome assembly MDTC01 (sample SAMN05326644, study PRJNA326480) | marine metagenome | isolation source: seawater | place: Pacific Ocean: North | collected 2011
ATTACAATTAAACCAATATAAAAATCAAAACTCATTAATTCACTTTCACCAAAAAATAATATTGATAAACAAATAGCGTAAACTGGTTCTAAATTTATTATAATCATAAAAGAAAAAGGAGATAGATTTCTCATAACTTTAACAGATCCCATATGAGCATAGGCAGTGCAAATAGATCCTAAAATTATTAATAATATTAAATCCTTGTTGCTAAAATCAAATATTGTATAAAAATAATCTAAATTAAATAGCATATAAATTGTAATAGCAAACCAACCAAAAAATAGTTCATAAAAAGTAATTGTAATAGGAGATAACTTTTCTTTAACCAGATTACTATTTAACAAAGTAAAAAAAACACTCAAAAGAGTAGCTAAAAATGCTATTGACATACCAATTAATTGATCGAACTCCGCACTAAAAATAATTATCAACCCAACAAATGTTAGTGATCCAAAAATAAGCTCCTTAAAAGATAGCTTTCTTTTAAAAACAATTGGCTCAATAATTGAGGTAATGAATGCTCCCGAAGCCATAATTGATAGAGTCAGCGAAACACCTGAAATTTTTATTGCATAAAAAAAAGCGACCCAATGAGTTGAAATTAATATGCCTGCAATTAATAGTTTTATATAATATTTTTTTGGAATTAAAAAATATTTTCTTTTTTTAAAAAACAAATATATTCCAACCAGAAAAAAAGCAATGAACATTCTATGCCAAACTATTTGAATTGATTCTAAATTTATTAGAGCCCCCAAAATAGAGGTGAAACCCCAAAGAAAAACTAAAAAATGGAAATGAATTAAATCTTTAGTTTTATCGTTTTGCATAATTAAGTAATAAAGTGGCTAGGATTCCAAAAAATATTAATGGCAACCAAGCTCCTAAAAAAGGAGAGAAGTTAGATTTTGTAACTAAAACTCCAAAAACTTTATCAAAAAAAATAAATAAAAATCCTAAAGTAATTCCAATTGCTAAATTAACTCCCATACCACCTCTTCTTTTAAAAGAAGACATTGAAACAGCTATTATAGTTAAAATAAAAGAAGCTAGAGGCAAAGTGTATCTTTTATACCTTACCAATAAGTGAGAATTAATCATTAAAGAACCACTTCTTCTCTCAAGTTCAACAAATTTATTCAAATCAAACATTGTTAATGTCTCCGCTTTATAATTAACCGGTGAGAGATCCTCAATTTTAAAATCAAGCACTGTATCTTTAACTTGTTTTTTTTCAAATGTTTGAGAATCTCCGACAATAGTTCTCTTTGTGTATGCTGTTAATCTGTAAATTGAGTCTTTTTCGATCCACCTTAAACTTTCAGCAGTAATTTTTGAATTTAATTCTTGGCCCACAAACTTTTCAAGTGTAAAATTATTAGCTCTTTTCCTAATAGGGTTATAACTACTTACATATATATATTCATCAGGATTGATTTGCTTGAATAGGTAAGTAATATTTCTTTCATTTTTCTTTTTAATATATTTAAATAAGAACTCGTTAAATCCCTTGTTAGAATTTGGAACTACAAACATCCCCATAGTAAAAGCTGTTATTGCAATTAAAAAAGCTGATATCATGAATGGTCTTAAAAATCTGGTAAAAGGTATTCCAGAACCAAGAATAGCTATAACTTCACTATTATTAGCCAATTTTGATGTAAACCATATTACGGATAAAAAAAGAAATATAGGAAATAAAAGGTTTGAAAAATACCAAGTGAAATCAATATAATAATTAATCAAAGCACTTATTGGAACTTCATTTTCCTTAAATTTATCAATTTTCTCAGCAATATCAACCATTATTCCAATTGGAATAAAAAGTGTAACCATCACAAGAAAGGTTCCCAGATACTTTCGGATAATATACCAATCAATTAGTTTCATTTTATAGTCTTTGATCTAATTGCTTAACCATTTTTGATTTCCACGATGTAAAATCTCCAGCTAATATATGTTTTCTTGATTCTCGAACCAACCATATATAAAAAGCTAGATTATGAATTGTACATATTTGCTTTCCCAACATCTCGTTAACTTTAAAAAGATGCCTCACATAAGATTTCGAATAAGAAGAGTCTACAAAACAATAATTATCAGAATCAAGATTAGAAAAATCGTTCTCCCATTTTTTATTTTTAATATTTATAGTCCCATTTGCAGTAAAAATCATCCCATTTCTTGCATTTCTGGTTGGCATAACACAATCAAACATGTCTACTCCAAGAGAAATATTTTCAAGTAAATTGATAGGAGTTCCAACACCCATTAGGTATCTTGGTTTATCCTCAGGTAAAATATTTGTTACAACCTCAGTCATTTCATACATTTCTTCTGCAGGTTCACCAACAGATAATCCACCAATAGCATTACCAAAACTATTTTTATTAGAAATATATTCCGCAGACTCTTTTCTCAAATCCTTGTATACACTCCCTTGGATAATTGGAAAAAGTGTCTGAGTGTAATCATAAATAAATTTTTCTTTATCGTTTTGTATGATACACCTATCAAGCCAACGGTGTGTTCTGTCCATTGATGTTTTTGCATATTGATAATCACAAGGGTATGGTGAGCATTCATCAAATGCCATTATTATGTCTGCACCTATTTTTCTCTGAATACTAATTGCATTTTCTGGTGTGAAAAAATGATATGAACCATCGATATGTGATTTAAATTTAACACCCTCTTCTTTGATTTTTCTGTTAGCAGATAAAGAGTATACCTGATATCCCCCAGAATCAGTAAGAATTGGTTTTTTCCAATTCATAAAATTATGAATCCCTCCAGCTGACTTAATAACACGGGTAGTTGGTCTCAAATATAGGTGATATGTATTCGCTAATATAATATCAGGCTTAATATCATCTTCTAATTCTCTTTGGTGGACTCCCTTAACAGTTGCGGAAGTTCCTACTGGCATAAAAATTGGGGTTTCAATTGTACCATGATCAGTAGCTATTGTGCCTGCTCTTGCTTTAGAATGAATATCTGTTTGATTTAAATCAAATTTCATGCATAAAATTATTTTACAAAGATATCAATCTATTAGAACGAAAATTTTAAAATGTTAATTAATAAATTATAAACTATAAAATTTACTGAAGTAAGTGCTTTGCTAATATTTTCATTTAATGTATTATTGTCTGTAATATAATTACAAATTTATATGGTAGATATACTTTCGTTGAAATCATTAGTACAGCAAGTTCGTAGAGATATATTAAGGATGGTTCATAAAGTTAATTCTGGTCATCCAGGAGGATCATTAGGATGTGCTGAATTTTTAGTTGTTTTGTATAATGAGGTTATGGATCACAATTCAGATTTCAACATGCATGGTAAAAATGAAGATTTATTTTTTCTATCTAATGGACATATATCTCCAGTTCTTTATAGTGTTTTAGCCAGGAATGGATATTTCCCGATACAAGAATTAAACACCTTTAGGCATATTAATTCTAGACTACAAGGGCATCCAACAACTCATGATGACCTTCCTGGAATTAGAATCGCTTCTGGTTCACTTGGTCAGGGTCTATCTGTAGCAATTGGAGCTGCATTAAGTAAAAAAATAAATAAAGACCCAAAAACTATTTTTGTTTTAATGGGAGATGGAGAACTTCAAGAAGGACAAAACTGGGAAGCATTAATGTTTGCAGCAGCAAAAAAAGTTGATAACATAATTGTGACTGTTGATCTTAATGGAAAACAAATTGACGGAACAACGAAAGATGTTCTTGACCTTGGAGATGTTAAATCCAAGTTTAATTCGTTTGGTTGGAAAACCCTCGAACTTAATGAAGGAAATAATATAGAGTTTATAATATCCAAGATTGCTGAGGCAAAAAATAATCTTGGTAAAGGTATACCAATAGCTATTTTAATGAAAACGGAAATGGGTAATGGGGTTGATTTTATGATGAATACTCACGCCTGGCACGGTAAAGCACCAAATGATGATCAATTAAAAATAGCACTTTCACAAAACCCAATAACACTTGGTGATTATTAAAAATAATGAAAAAATACATAGATATTGGAGCGAATGATACCAGATCTGGTTTTGGAGATGGATTAGCTGAACTTGGTAGAACAAATCAAAATGTAGTTGCACTCTGTGCAGACTTAATTGGTTCTCTAAAAATGAATCAATTTATCAATGAGAATCCAGATCGATTTTTTCAGGTAGGTATTGCAGAAGCGAATATGATGGGGATTGCTGCAGGATTGACTATTGGAGGAAAAATTCCTTTTACAGGAACTTTTGCTAATTTTTCAACAGGCAGAGTTTACGATCAAATTCGCCAATCAATTGCATATTCAGGAAAGAACGTGAAAATTTGTGCTTCACATGCTGGAATTACTCTAGGTGAAGATGGAGCAACTCATCAAATACTTGAAGACATTGGTCTAATGAAAATGTTACCCGGAATGACAGTAGTAAATACTTGTGATTTTAATCAGACTAAAGCAGCTACTCTAGCAATTGCTGACTACATTGGGCCAGTTTATTTAAGATTTGGTAGACCAAAAGTTGCAAATTTCACCACCAACAATCAGTTGTTTGAAATTGGTAAAGGAGTTTTAATGAATAAAGGCTCTGATGCTACAATAATAGCAACTGGTCACCTGCTTTGGGAGTCGCTAAAAGCATCTGAAATCCTTTACAATAGAGGGGTTTCCGTAGAAGTTATTAACATTCATACAATAAAACCTTTAGATGAAAAAATTATTATTGATTCAGTTTCCAAAACAAAAGCAGTAGTAACTGCTGAAGAACATAACATTTATGGAGGCCTAGGAGAAAGTGTCTCTAGGCTACTTTCAAGCCATCAACCTACTCCCCAGGAGTTCATTGGAACTAATGATACTTTTGGTGAGTCAGGAACTCCTAATCAATTAATGGATAAATATGGTTTAAATGCCGAAAATATTGTTTCTAAGGTTGAAAAGGTAATTGAAAGAAAATAGTTTTTATGAATTTTTTTTGTAAAATATTTTTTGTATTAATTCCTTTTTTCACTTTTGCCCAAATTGAATTTGGATTTAAAACTGGAATTAACTTAAATAATAGTTCGGATATTACAATAATTACACAAGATTTTGATACTTCTTTTACTAAAGATGACTTTCAAGGATATTTTATTGGTGGCTTTATATCTTTAGAAGGAGCTGTTTTTAATTTAAGGAGTGAACTACAATACAATAAAATAAAAAATAGTAATAATTTAACTCAAAATAAAATTGAATTACCAGTAACTTTAGGTTATAAAATTTTACCATTCTTAAGTGCCTTTATTGGTCCTTCTTTTCAATATATCTTAGATGAAAAGAGTAACACACTAAATCTTGCAAAAATAGAAAATAATTCAACTATGGGATTAACCCTAGGAACTAGATTACATATAGGCAAAATAGAATTAGATCTGAGGTATGAAAGAGGTTTAAATCCAATGGAAACCAAAATTATAAATCAAAATAATTTAAACATTGCAAAAATAGATACACGTGCATCTGTTTTCTCTATTGGTATATCTTATAAAATTAATAGTAATTAATTATCTGGGTCAAGATAATCAGGAGTACCATCTGAATTTGAATCATCAATTACACCATCATTATTTTTATCCTTTTCATTTATTGTAAGAATACCATCTCCGTCATCATCTGGATCATATAGATTTATATTTCCATCTTCATCAGTATCATCATTTAGTGGTTCACCATCAAGATTGACATCTTCAAGGTAAGATGGTATTCCATCATTATCATGATCTGTTACGTTGATTGTATACAATGCTAAATTAAATATTAAAGGAGAATATTGAGGGATTCCTGCATTAGTATTACTGAAATATCCCAATCCTGAGGGAAAAAATAACACACCCTGACCAAAATCTTTGAAATCAGCTGTTCCATTAGAATTTAAAACATAAGTACCTGAATTGAAATTTGTAATCCCCATTCTAAAACCTTGAACAACCTGAGCAAGATCAAACCATAAAGGTAAATCCCTAGAATCAAAAACAGAACCATCAATCAAACTACCTTCATAAACAACATATGTTGAGTCAATATTTGAGGGTTTATCAAAAAGTCCCTGTCTTGCTACTAAGTAATATAATTTATGTGGTATATCAACACCATCTTGTTTGACTGTTAAATTTTGAACCCCAACCATATCAATTAAAGGAGTTTTATTAATATTTTCTCCAGATATTGTGTCTATTTTTATCTTAATTGAATAATCGTCAGGAGATGATTCAAAATCCTCATAATTATAATAGTGGCTTTCTAAATATAATTTTAATTCAATGTCATCGTCCAAAGACTGAACAGATGCATCTCTAATAACCACTTCTTCAGAAATATTTTCATTCTTCTTACAACTAATTAGAAGCAGCAAATAGATTAAAAAAATTTTTTTCAAATAAATGACTTTCATGTAATTAAATTGCTGCGCAAGATACAATTTTACTTTATTTTTGTATAAATTTTAACTAAGTTTTAAAATGCGTGTAGACCAATTACTTTGGTGTTTAAGATACTATAAATCTAGATCATTAGCCTCAATCGCTTGTAAAAAAGGACATGTGCGTTTAAATAGTCATATAATAAAACCTTCAAAAGATATTTTACCTTTAGACATTATTCAAGTAAGAAAAAATCAAATTAATTTTGAATTTAAAGTAATTGATATCCCTCTATCAAGGGTTAGTGCAAAAATTATAGATATTTATCGAAAGGACTTAACAAAAAAAAGTGCATTTAACCATAAAAATATTCAAAAACTTGGCGCTAATAGTAATAGAATAAAAGGTTTAGGTCGACCAACAAAAAAAGATAGAAGAAAAATTGATGAATTTAATGAGGATGGTGATAAATAAATTTATAATTTGTCTTAAATGAAAGAGAATAAAATTTTTAATACAAAAAAAATAGATGATGCTAATCGAAGAATTGCTTTCCAAATCTATGAATCAAATATTAACCTCAAAGAAATTTATCTTGTTGGTATATCATCAAATGGAACAGTTTTAAGTAAAAGAATTGGAGATTATTTAAATAAAATAAGTGATCTTAAGGTTCATCAAGTTGAATTAAAAATTGATAAGAAGAATCCAAGGAATAAAATTGATATTTCAATTAATATTCAAAAATTAAAAAACAGCACAATAGTAATTATTGACGATGTTCTAAATAGTGGCTCAACATTATTATATGCAGTTAATGCTTTTTTAAGTATCTCAATAGATAAGATTCAAACTGTTGTTCTAGTCAATCGAAATCACAAAAAATTTCCAATAAAAGCAGATTTCAAGGGCATTTCATTATCAACATCTGTGAAAGAACATATTAAGGTTGTTCTTAATTCAAAAATTGAAGAAGGAGTATACTTAAGTTAATTTTAATATAATCTCTTCAATAATTTCAATTATTGATTTATTATCAACATCTATAATATGTTTTGATTTATTATAGTAGTGGTTTCTTTCGAATAGATGTTTTCTTATAAAATTATTCAAATTATTTTTTGTATTTAAATATTTGATTTTGGGTCTTTTATTAATTTCTTTGTACAACCTAGAAGTCAAAGTTTCTATGCTGGCTCTCAAAAAAACTGTTTCATTAATTTTGTTATCATTTAAATCATTTATTGTATTGTAGTAACATGGTGTCCCTCCTCCAAGAGAAATGACACTTATTAAAGGGGAACTTAAAATATTTTTTAAACATTGTTTTTCAATTTTTCTAAAATATATCTCTCCTTTATCTATAAAAATTTTGTTTATCGATTTTTTTTCAAATTTTACAATTTCAGCGTCTAAATCTACAAAAGGAATATTAAGATTCATTGCTAATCGCTTACCTATAAACGTTTTACCAGAGCCCATATACCCAATTAAAACAATTTTTTTATTCAAAATTTATTAATTTATACACTCAAATTTAAAACAAAATTATATTGAATAATCAATTTATAGATACTATATTTGCTCCCTAAAAATTGACTTGATAGCTCAGCTGGTAGAGCATCTCCCTTTTAAGGAGAGGGTCCTGGGTTCGAGCCCCAGTCAAGTCACTTTTTTAGACTTGATAGCTCAGCTGGTAGAGCATCTCCCTTTTAAGGAGAGGGTCCTGGGTTCGAGCCCCAGTCAAGTCACACTGCGCACGTGGCGGAATTGGTAGACGTGCTAGGTTGAGGGCCTAGTGAGAATCATATCTCGTGGAAGTTCGAGTCTTCTCGTGCGCACAAATATCTATTTATTTTATAGTTTCATTTTTTTGTAAATTTGACTTTTAAATCAATTTGTTATCTTTTAATAATGAAAAAAATTTTTGATGTCGTTTCTGAGAACTGCAGCCGAAATGTAACAAACCTGTACAGTACATCATTTTCAATGGCAACTAGATTATTACATAGTTCAATTAGACAAGATATTTATAATATTTACGGATTCGTCCGCTTTGCAGACGAAATTGTTGATACGTTTCATGATTTTCCAAAAAAAGATTTATTAAATAGATTTGAAAAAGATTTATACCATTCAATTAAAAATAAAATAAGTCTAAACCCAATTTTAAATTCTTTTCAAATAACAGTAAATAAGTATAATATCGATAGTGGGTTAATCAAATCGTTTCTTAAAAGTATGAGGTGGGATTTAGAAAAAAAAGTTTACACGTCTAATAATGATTATAAAGAATATATCTATGGATCTGCTGATGTTGTGGGTTTAATGTGTTTAAAAATATTTGTAAAAGGTGATTCTGAGAAATATCTTAAACTTAAAAGTTCTGCAATGTCATTGGGCTCAGCTTTTCAAAAGGTAAACTTTTTAAGAGATTTAAATGATGATTATGAAAAACTCAATCGAACTTATTTTCCAGAAATAAATGTTGATGAGTTTGATGAAGAGTCTAAACATCATATAATACTTGAAATTGAGAAAGATTTTAAACTTGCACATAAAGGTATTTTTAAACTTCCTACTGAAGCTAGACTTGGTGTTTATACAGCTTACAAATATTATGGAAAACTCCTTTATAAATTAAAAAAAACTCCCTCATTAAAAATTAAGAAGTCAAGAATAAGGGTACCAAATTATCAAAAAATGGGTGTTTTACTAAATTCTTATCTAAAATATCAGTTTAATCTAATCTAAAATATGCCAACCTTATATTTTATTTTTATTTTTTTTGTAACATATTTCTTTATGGAATTTATGGCATGGTTTAGCCATAAATATATAATGCATGGATTTTTATGGAAACTTCACAAAGACCATCATATTAAAGATCACAATTCTTGGTTTGAAAGAAATGATTTGTTTTTTATTTTTTATGCTCTTGTAAGTATTTTAAGTATTTATGCGTGGGGAGAATATTCTTTTAGGGAAGGCCTTCCAATTGGAGTTGGAATTTTTGCTTATGGGCTTTCATATTTCGTAGTACATGATATTTTTATTCATCAAAGATTCAAGCTTTTTAGAAAAATCAATAATAAATATGCAAGAGGGGTAAGAAGAGCTCATAAGATACATCATAAAAACATAAATAAAGATGGAGGTGAGTGTTTTGGAATGCTTTGGGTTCCATTAAAATATTTCAAATAGAAATTACTTTTTTTGCGTATTGAAATTAGAATTACATGATCTGTATTCTTCATTGATACTTATATAGGTCGATTTTATTTTATCTTTCATCCATTTTTGGACTGCATTCAATTTTTTCTTTTTTAAAGCTAATTCTTTAATCTTGATGTAATCCACAGAAAAATCAGCAGTATGTTCATCAAATCTGTTACTAACTTTTAAAATTTTATATTTTTTTTTCCCAGATTTATCATCTTCAATTAAAGGGACTGAAATTTCGTTATCTTTTAAATATCTAATTTGATTATACAATACAGGGTCGATTTTAGTCAATTCAAAACGAGTGTCTGTAGTTATGGGATTAATTAATACACCTCCATTATTCTTTGTTTCTTTTTCAGAGGAAAAATATAGAGCAGCATTTTTAAAACTTATTTCACCATCAATAATTCTTTTACGAAGAGTATCCAAAACTTTTTTTGTATCATCAAGGTCTTTGTCATCAATTTTAGGAGTTAGTAAAATATGTCTTATATCTACTTCTTGACCACGGATTTTATCTACTTTGAGAATATGCCATCCAAAATCACTTTCAAATGGCTCAGAGATTTCACCCTCAGGTAATCTAAAAGCGACATCTCTAAATTCTTTAACCATTCTAGGTTTTTTTCTTTGAAGTGTATACTTACCTCCATTTGGTCTAGAACCTGGATCTTGAGAATATAAAATAGCTTTGGAGGCGAAGCTAGAACCTCCTTCTAAAATATCTATTTTAAAAGATTTTAGCATTTCTACAATCCTTTTTTCTTCTTTCAAAGAGACTTTAGGTGTCATTACAATTTGCGATATTTCCAATTCAGTTCCGAAAACGGGTAAATCATATTTGGGTATTGATTCAAAAAAAAATCGAACTTCTTCGGGAGTTATTGATATATTATCAACTATCTCTGACTGCATAGTAGCAGAAAGCTTTTGGATTTTGTTAATCTCAAATAATTCATCTCTAAAACTAGCCTCATCAGACTTATTATAAAACTCAAGAACCTTTTCTATACTACCTAGTTGCTCTGTAAAATAATCTATACTCTGACCAACATAATCATATATTTCTTGATCACTGACTTCTAAACTGTCTTGAATTGCATGATGAGCATATAGCTTATCTTCCATTAATTTTGATATTAAATCACACCTTGAGACATCATTTGTTGCTAAACCTTGTGATTCCATCTCAATATACATCCTATCTATATCAGAATCTAGTATGACAAAATCTCCAATAACTGATGCTACTCCATCAACTTTAATTTTTGACTTATTAATCTGAGAATAAACAATAGACTTAGAAAAAAAAATAAAATTTAAAAACAGAATTTTAATTATATATCTCAAACTTTTTATTTTGGATGGCATCATTTATTAATTCTTGATCAAAGTTTTTTAGAAATTTTAGCTTTCGCTGATTAAAAACAATACTTCTAATTGTATTTTCAACAAAAGATAACGGAGCAATCTCATTTTTTGGTAAATAATTTTCAATTTTAAACAAATATACTTGGATTGTTTCTTCAACTTCAAATATTTCTGATTTTTTTATTGATAAAAGATTTTTTGAATTTAAAAACTCAACATTTTTAAGAACAGCTTTTTTTGAAAACCAAATACTATCATTTAAAAATGAATTTGAAAATTGGAATGTCAATGAATCAAGGAAATACTTATCTTCATGTCTATATCTTATAAAACGCTTGGTTATTTCATTTCTATCAATGTTGTTTTTTGGAAATTCTATATAACGATACTTATAAAGCGGCTCTTTTAATTTGAAAATAAAACTATTTGATTGGTAATAATCTGATATTTGTTTTTTAGTAATTAAAGTGTCTATTTTGGCTTTTATCAAAGATGATTTATATGAGTTGTTGTAAAGATCTAATTTATACTGTCTAATCAAATCATTAAGTTTATTTTTATCATCTTCTTCTATGTTTTGCAGGGACCTGTCATATAATATATATTTTCTTGCCCAAGTATTTATATAATTTTGAGTTTGTATTATGCTGTCTGATATGGATGTAAATTTTAAGTTTAATTTATCTAAGTCAGAAAGATAAAGGTAGTTATTGTCAACCCTGGCTATTAAATAATTTTTACTAGAATTGTTTAGGTCTTCGCAAGAGGTTATCAAAAATAAATTTAATAATATTATGGTGTAAGTAAATTTCATTCTTAAACTAGTATATTAAAATCGATAACGTAAAATTTAAAAAAAATTGTGTTATTTCAATATTTTAATCGCATGATTATAACTTTAATTTTGTAATGTACTGATTTAAAGATTTTTGTATTATTAGTAACGTTAAAAAAAAATTGTAAATTGCAATAAATAATTTTAGGGTGAGAACAAAATTATTAATTTTTATTATACTTTATTCTTTTAACAATCCAGTATTTGCGATTAATAAAACTTGTTTTAATAATCTAATATCCACCTCAATATCATCTCAGCAAGTTTTTTACAAAAATGGCATATTACATTTAGATGGGTTCAATGGAACAGGCTTAATAAATATTTATTCAATTATTGGAAATAAAGTTTTTTCATCGGAAAAAATTGACTTAGTTTCAAATAAAAGCTTAACTGTTAGTCTAAAAACTGGTAATATGTATATTATTCAAATTCATTTAAATAATAGTATTCAAACATTTAAAATTATTGCCTAAACAGCTATCTACTATAATTTGGCGCCTCTTTTGTTATGTTAATATTATGTGGATGACTTTCACGAATACCAGATGATGTAATATTAACAAATTGACTATTTTTTTGAAGTGTTTCAATATCTTTTGCCCCACAATAACCCATTCCAGCTCTTAATCCTCCAACAAATTGATGAATACTTTCGTATAATTCTCCTTTATATGGGACTCTTCCAACAATTCCCTCTGGAACTAACTTTTTAATATCAGATTCAACATCTTGAAAATATCTGTCTTTTGAACCTTTTTCCATTGCCTCCAAAGAACCCATACCTCTATATGATTTAAATTTTCTTCCTTCATAAATTATTGTCTCACCTGGAGATTCTTTTGTTCCTGCAAGAAGAGATCCAAGCATAACACAATCAGCTCCTGCAGCAAGAGCCTTTGGAATGTCCCCTGTATATCTAATTCCACCGTCTGCTATAACTGGAATACCTTTATTTTTTAGAGCATTAGCTACATTCATTACTGCTGTAAATTGAGGGTAACCCACACCAGCAATAATTCTAGTTGTACAAATTGATCCTGGTCCAATACCAACTTTAACAGCGTCTACTCCTAAATCAGCCAAAAATAATGCGGCTTCAACTGTAGCAATATTACCAACAACAAGTTCAATATCTGAGTACTTCTTTTTAATTTTTTTTATAACATTTGAAACCCCAATGGAATGACCATGAGCAGTGTCAATAACAATTGCGTCGACCTGAGCATTTACTAATGCATCAACTCTGTCCATTACGTCACCACTTACTCCAACTGCAGCAGCTACCCTTAGTCTTCCATAATTATCTTTATTAGCAATAGGCTTAGAGCTATGTTTAGTAATATCTCTAAAAGTTATCAAACCTACTAACTTATTTTCTGAATCTACAACTGGTAATTTCTCAATCTTATGTTTTTGAAGGATTTCTTCTGCATCTTTTAAAGAAGTTCCCTCTTTGACAGTAATTAGATTTTTAGTTGTCATGACCTTTGTAATAGGTCTAGAATTATTTCTTTCAAAACGTAAGTCACGATTTGTTACGATTCCCTTCAAAATTCCTACTTCATCTACAATCGGAATACCACCAATACTAAATTGTTCCATTGACGATTTGGCGTCTGAAACTAAAGATTTCATTGATAATTTAACAGGATCTAAAATCATTCCAGACTCTGACCGTTTAACTTTTCTAACTTTTTCGGCTTGTTGATCTATAGACATATTCTTGTGAAGAACTCCTATGCCACCCTCTCGAGCAATAGCTATTGCCATCCTACTCTCAGTTACAGTATCCATAGCTGCTGAGGATATGGGTACATTAAGCTTTATGTTTTTTGTAAAACTTGAAACAATTGAAACTTCTCTTGGGAGAACATTTGAATATGATGGAATCAAAAGAACATCATCATACGTTAAACCCTTTTCTAAAATTTTTTTGGAATTCATTAGCAATTAAAATAAATATAATTGCATGTAAATTTACAAAATTATAATTAAGTAGTATTTTTATTTCTTTAGATATTTTTCCAGTGTTAACTATATTTGCAAATTGAAAAATTAATAAATCTATGTTAGATAAAATTGAAAAAGAATTAGCCCCATACAAAAAACAATTAATAAATCACAAATTGTATGAAAATATCAAAACAATTGAGGACATAAAAATTTTTATGGAACAACATGTTTTTGCTGTATGGGATTTTATGTCGCTTGTCAAAAAACTTCAAATTGATTTAACAAATACTTCAATACCTTGGACTCCAACCAAATATCCTTTAGCAGGAAGATTAATTAATGAAATAGTTTGGGGAGAAGAAACTGATCTTGATAAAGATAATATTCCGATGAGTCATTTTGAAATGTATTTAAACTCAATGAAAGATATAAATGCTAATACACAATCTATAGAAAAATTAATTAATGAAATAAACAAGGGTGTTACTATTAGTGATGCAATTAAAAAATTGGATATTCCTGACCAAGTAAAACAATTTGTTAACTTTTCTTTTTCCACAATTAATGAAAATAAAACACATACTATTGCATCTGTATTTACATTTGGAAGAGAAGATTTACTACCAGATCTATTCCTAAGACTTTTAGAACAATTTAAGAATGAACACCCTCACACATTAGATAATTTAATTTATTATTTTAAAAGACACATTGAATTAGATGGAGATGAACATGGTCCAATGGCACTTAATATGATTAGTGAACTTTGTGGAAGTGATAAAATAAAATGGAATGAATCAATATATAGTGCAAAACAGGCTCTTAAAATGAGAATAAATTTATGGAATTCAATAAATTTAAAAATAAAAGAAAATTTATAGATTAGTTATATGGTAAAAAAAATACAAATCATCCTATTTTTAATATCAATTATGATGATAAATGCACAAAATAATCCTGAGCTTTATGCAGAAAGTATCAGTTCTGAGGAGCTTAAAAGTTTATTATATACGTATGCTTCTGATTATTTTTCAGGTCGAGATACAGGAGAAAAAGGTCAAAAAATAGCTGTAGATTTTTTAAGAGACTATTACATAAGACAAGGGATTTCTCCAGCAAAAAATACGGATAATTTTTTTCAAAAAATGGTATTGAATATAAACAAGGAAAAAGTTGAAACAGAAAATGTAATAGCAATAATTCCAGGAAGTGAAAAACCAAATGAATACATAATTCTTTCAGCTCACTTAGATCATGTAGGTGAAAAAAATGGAAAAATTTATAATGGTGCTGATGATGATGGGTCTGGAACAGTCGCACTCTTAGAAATAGCTGAAGCATTTCAAAAGTCTTTCAAGGAGGGAAATGGGCCTAGGAGGTCAATTGTTTTTCTTCATGTTACTGGAGAAGAAAAAGGATTACTTGGTTCAAAATACTATACCGAAAATCCTATATATCCATTAGAAAATACAGTTGCAAATCTTAATGTAGATATGATTGGGAGACTTGATCCAAAAAGAGAAGATAAAGATCCTAATTATATTTACTTAATTGGCTCTGACAAATTAAGTCAAGATTTACATGATCTATCTGAAGAAATAAATTCAAATTATACTAACCTAAAAATTGATTATAAATATAATGACGATGATGATCCAAATCGATTTTATTATAGAAGCGACCATTATAATTTTGCAAAAAAAAATATTCCAATAATTTTTTATTTTAATGGAACTCATGATGACTATCATAAACCAACTGATACTCCTGACAAAATAAATTATTCCATTTTAACAAAAAGAAGCAAATTAATTTTTTATACCACATGGAAATTGGCAAATCAAAAAAATAGAATAAGATTAAAAAAATAATTATTAAAATAAATGGATTATTCTATTTTCATTTTTTTTGTTCTGTAGTTGATTTAAGAATATTGTTAAATAATACATTATTAAATTCATTTCTTGATTCCATTTGAGGTAAGTGACCAGCATTTTTAAAAAAGAAATCCTTTCTATTTGGAAATATTTTATTTATTTTTTCTTGAAATTCATCAAAAATAACCACTTTATCATATTTTCCCCACAGAGTAAATATTTCTATATTAGTTTCCGATATCTCTTTGTGTAAATTATCTAATGATACATGGTTTTTTTGAGTTGATATCAAAGCTCTTGCAAAACCCTTATACTTTTGAAGCTCACTATACTTTAAAACCCAATCCCTAAATTGATTTGGATCTTTAAAATCATTTTTTTGACTTTCTGAAAGAGACTTGTAATTTTTAATAAAACTCGTAACTTCTTCTTTATTAACTGACTTATCATCTAATTCTTTTATATCATCAAATCCATTAGATGATACATAAATAAGCTTATCAATTCTATTTGGAAAAATTGAAGCCATCTTCGAAATCACCCTTCCCCCATTTGAAAGACCAATCAATACTACATTATTAATAGACAATGAGTCTAGAAGCTCCCAACTTTGATTAGCAAAAAGTTCATCAGTGTAATTAACATCAGGATTTTGAGAATAACCTCTTCCATACAAATCAAATCTAATAACTTTATAACCTAATTTTTTTGCCTCTTGGAAAGTTGGCTCCCATATGTAGGAAGGGACTGAAAAACCATGAATTAGAATAATTGCAGGATAATTACTATTTGAATTAGCGATTTCATAATAAGTATTGCCCTTACTCAATGAAATGAAACTTCCAGGTAATAAGTTTTTATTATCATCAATGAATTTATCATTTTTAATAATATATTCATAATTAGGCTGACCAAGATTATGGTTTAAGATTTTTTTCCTTTTACTATTAGATATACATGAAAAAAAAAACAACCATACTAGAGTACATAATATATTTTTATAATATTGACTGATAGTATTAATTTTATTCATGTTGTTAAAATCAAAAAGCCCTTAATTGTAAGAGCTTTTAAATATTATATATATTAAAATTACTTCTTTAATGAAATAAATCTACCTTTTTTTCCTCTTCTTTTCTCAAGATCTTTTGCCTTTAAGAAATCTTTTTTAGTAAATCTTTTACCATTGATATACAGGTGTTTAACTCCTGAAGGAAAATCAATATCCAAAATACTTCTTCTCATTTAACTAAATTGGAAAGTAAATATATAATTTATTTATTAAATTACATCCGTTGAGTTTTTTATAAAATATTTTTAATTAATTAAAATGAATGAGCTTAAGTCAAACAATCGTTTGTATTCTTTAGATGCAATAAGAGGATTTGATATGTTTTGGATTATTGGAGCTGAAGAAATATTTCATAAAATGGCTGAAATTAAAGATAATGTTTTTTGGCATGGATTATCAAACCAGTTTATTCATCCTGAATGGCATGGCTTTGTTTTTTATGATTTAATCTTTCCTTTATTTCTTTTCTTATCAGGAGTTGCAATTCCATACTCGATCGGAAGTAAATTATCAAAGGGTAAAACGAAAAGTAAACTATTAAAAAGAGTAATCAAAAGAGGTATTATATTAATATTACTCGGAATAATATATAATAATGGACTCGAAATAAAATCGATTGAAGAAATAAGGTTTGGCAGTGTTTTGGGAAGAATTGGCTTAGCCTATATATTTGCTAATATAATTTATTTATTTTCTAGTAAAAAAAATCAGATACTTTGGTTCTTTGGTTTGATCTTAGGTTATTGGGGAATTATTTTATGTTTTTCAGCACCAGGTTTTTTTCCAGGAGATTTGTCAATTGAAGGAAATATAATATCATACCTAGATAGGCTTGTCATGCCGGGAAAACTATTTTTGGGTATACATGATCCAGAGGGCCTATTTTCAACTATTCCTGCAATTTCAACAGCATTAATTGGAATTTATACAGGTAATCTTTTAATTAAGAATAATAAAAAGAGAAGTACCATCAAGTTAATAATAACAGGTTTACTATTTATACTTACAGCTCAAATATGGAATTTATTTTTTCCAATAAACAAAAATTTATGGACTAGCTCTTTTGTCCTTCAATGTGGTGGACTAAGTATGATAATTATGGCAATTTTTTATTATTTAATTGATGTTTTAGGTTATCATAAATGGGCTTTTTTCTTTAAGGTTATTGGAATGAATTCAATATTAATTTACATGTCAATAGTATTTATTAATTGGAACTTTACAACAAATTCAATTTTCAAATGGTTATTTGATATAGTAGGTGAGCCCTACAACTCTGTAGTTTACGTTATTTGCTTATTAATGGTTCAATGGATGTTTTTATATTTACTATATAAAAAGAAAATATTTTTAAGGATTTAATCTAATTTAAGAAATATGAAATTATCTAAAATATTATTAATCATAATTTCTTTAATCACACTTTCATATTGTAGTAGTAATGATGAGGATCCTGATACAGAATTGGATGAATTAATTGATGTAGAGGATAATTCTAATAACAATTCAAATCAAAATTCAGATCATTTAATAACAACTCATTCTGGAAATAAAGTTTCATCTTTATTAATGTCTTCGAATGAATATAATTCCTGGAAAAGTAATGATCAATTTTCTGAAGCGTCCTACAGAGAATCAATTATAAAGGATATTTACAAGCAATTCAATGATCAATATGATTTTATTATGCTTATATTAAATGAAGACGAAATCCCAGAGGGAATAAATTATTATGGAAAAAACATCGGGGTTTCTAATACTATAAATGGAATTGGAGGAGGAATTTTTGATTACACATCTAATTACGGATCTTCTGGAAAACTTAAATCAGTAATCCAACTATCTAGTCTTAATTATCTTCAAAATGGGCCAGCATTGCATGAGTTGTTACATAATTGGGCTAATTATGCATTACCTACAGAAAATGTTGATCAAACAGGCACTAATCTAAATTCATTTTCATATTACGGACATTGGGGTTTTACAGGAGGAAATACCCCTGGTCAGCTAGGTGGTTTTAAACAAAGTACCATGGAGGATCTTGGTAATAACAAATATTCTGTTGAATCATTTGGAGCATTTGCTAATGGAGGAAATAGTGTACCATATAGTGAGTTAGAGTTGTATTTGATGGGGATGATACCATTAAGCTCGGTAAATCAATTTACTTTATTTAATGACATTACTTCACTTGAAATAGTAAATAATAAATATATATTTACAGCAAATAGAGTTGATTATGGCTCTTCAGAATTAGAAAGTTTATTGGGCGTAAGATCACCAAACTCGATAGATTCACAAAAAGAATTTAACTTACTACTAATTGTTTTAACGGATAGAACACTTACTAATACTCAATGGGATTCAATCACTAGTGCTGCTGATTGGTTTTCATTTAAAGGAGCTGATGAAATTTCATTATACAATTTTTGGGAAGCAACAAATGGAATAGGCTCTATTAATATTGGCGACTAAAAATCATTAATAGATGGTAGCTCAACATTTTAAAAATCCAAATAAAAATAAAAGTAAGTATCCTGAAAAATTCAGGTCGATACTAAGTTTAAAGGAATGTCATTTAGCATATAGTGAAATTCAAACATGGAATAATTATTCACCCACTCCCCTACTATCGCTTGATAAAATTGCAACTGAACTAGGAGTTAAAAAAATTTATTATAAGGATGAAAGTTCTAGATTTGGACTTGGAAGCTTCAAAGCACTTGGGGGAACTTATGGGGTTCTAAATTTTATTTATAATACATTAAAAAAAGAAATTGGCAAACATGTTACGATAGACCAAATCAAAAAAGGAGAGTATTCTAATATTATATCTAAATATACTGTAACTACTGCTACTGATGGTAATCATGGGAGAGCTGTTGCTTATGGTGCTAAGTTATTTGGTTGTAAGTGTCAGGTATTTATTCATTCAGAAGTTAGCTTAGGGCGTCAGAAAGCAATGGAAAGTCTTGGAGCAATTGTAATTCGGATATCTGGCAACTACGACAAATCATTAAGAGCATGTAAGGAAGAGGCTTCTATAAATAATTGGTATGTAATTTCTGACACTTCTTATGAAGGATATACAAAATATCCAAAATATATAATGGCAGGATATACTGTTATGGCTAAAGAATTAGAAGAACAACTAAAAAACAATTTAATACCCACCCATATGTTTCTTCAAGCAGGAGTCGGATCTTTTCCTGCATCAATTTGTAGTTATTTTTGGCAAAAAAATAATACTGACATAAAGAATATAATAGTTGAGTCCAAACTAGCTCCATGTTTATTAATTAGTGCCCAAAACAATAAATTGTCATCATATAATATAATTGAGGAAACTATAATGGCAGGTTTGTCATGCGGAGAACCCTCTTTATTAGGTTGGAAAATATTAAACGAGTCAATAGATCATTTTATAACTATCGATGATACATCAATTAAAAAAACAATGAAGTTATTAAATAAAAACACTCCACAAATAGAGGCTGGAGAATCCTCTGTTGCAGGGTTAGCAAGTCTAATTGATTTAAAAAATAATAAAGATGTCATGAAAAGTATAGGTTTAAATCATGAAAGTGTTATCCTTTTATTCGGAACTGAAGGAGCAACAGATCCACAAATATACAAATCAATAATAGAATCTTAATTCTTATTAATTTATTTAAGATTAAAAAACCTTCGATTTCTCGAAGGTTAAAGTTGGGTGGAAGACCGGGTTCGAACCGGCGACCTCCTGAACCACAATCAGGCGCTCTAACCAACTGAGCTACAACCACCATTTGAAGTGCAAATTTAAACTATTTTAATTTGAAGACAAACGACTTAAAAAATATTTTTAGATCAAGTCTGTTATACTTTTAACTGTGGGGTATCTTTCAGAAGTGAATGCTTCTCCAGCATCAACTCCAACTAATCTTCCTAAGTTTAAAGCCCTATACTTTACACTTTCAATAAAATTTAATGAGCTTATGGGGGTAGATTTTCTTGAGCCATCAGAAGTATAAAATTGACTTGAGAATGATTTAACTGCTAAAATCTTTTGATTTATATGGTCTGAAATATCAACAACGAAATCTGGCTTTATTTCTTTCCATTGAATATAGTGATATACAACTTTAGGTCGCCATGCAGATTGTATCTCACCGAAATTATCTAATGTTTCAAGTTTGGATAAACCGCTTAAAAAACAAGAATCAGAAACTAGATCAGATCCTTTTTTATGGTCAATATGTCTATCATTAATAGCATTACAAAGAACTATATTAGGCTGGTGAAATCTTATTAGTTGAATTATTTTCTTTTGATGAATTTTGTCATTTTTGAAATAAACATCTTTAAACTTTAGGTTCTTTCTAAATTCAACACCAAGGATTGATGCAGCTTTTTCAGCCTCTTCATTTCGTATTTCAACAGATCCGTTAGTTCCCAGTTCACCTTGAGTCAAATCTATAATTCCAACTAATTTACCTTCAGATACGCATTTAGATATCGTACCTCCACAACCTAATTCAACATCGTCAGGATGAGCTCCAAATGCTAGAATATCAACTTTCATTTAAATATGACTTAAGTGCATTATTAAAATCATTTTTTAGATCTTCAATAGATTCAATTCCAGCGGAAAATCTAATTAATTGATCTGATATTCCCTGATCATCACGCTCTCTCTGTGTTAGAGAAAAATGAGATGTTAATTTTGGGTAGTTAACAGTACTTTCAACTCCAGCAAGACTCATTACAGGCTTAATAATCTTTAAGTTCTTTAAAAATAAATTAACGTCAATTTTAGAATTTAGCTCAAATGATAACATACCTCCAAAACCTTTCATTTGTTTTTTTGCGATTAAATGATCTTTATGTGATGAAAGACCTGGATAGTAAACCTTTGAAATATGCGAATGTTTTTCCAAAAAACATGCTAACTTCATAGCATTTTTATTTTGCTCACGGACTCTTATAGGTAATGTTTTTATACTTCGTTCTAGAAGCCAAGCTGAAAATTCACTTATAGTTCCCCCTAGATTTTTTGCCAACTCATAAATCTTTTCAATATGTTTTTTTGATGCTATAACAGCTCCGGCTGAAATATCACTATGACCTCCTAAATACTTGGTCGCACTATGAATAACTATATCAATACCAAAATCAATTGGGTTCTGATTTACTGGACTGGCAAAAGTATTATCAATCATAGTCCATAAATTATTGGAAATCGCAAAATCAGAGATAGCCCTCATATCAACAATTTTAAGTAATGGATTACTTGGGCTTTCAATATAAATTCCTCTTGTGTTTTTTTGAACACATTTTTTAAAATCATCCAATGAAGATCCTGAAGCAAAACTATAGCCAATATTATACTTGGAAAACTCCTTTTTTATAAGATTTCTTGTTCCTCCATAGATGTCATTATAAAAAACAACATGATCTCCAGAACTTAGATGTGAAAGCAAAGAGGAAGTAACAGCAGCCATTCCCGACCCAAAAACTAATGCAAACTCTCCTCCTTCTAAGGCAGCTATTTTTTTACATAATCCTTCTTGATTAGGAGTATTAATGTATCTAGGGTATCTTTTATCTTTTACATCATTAAATTGATATGCAGTAGACATATATAAAGGAGAAACAGCTCCCTTATGAATAGGATCTTCAACTACTCCTTTGTGTAAACATATTGTTTCAATTTTATGTTTACTCATATCTAAGATCCATTTATCCAATTAATAATCTCTTCATCGTCTGGTTGTCTTCTGGGAGAAATAGATTTAACTACATAGCCATTTTCATCAATTAGAAATTTTTGAAAATTCCATGTTACCATTGAGTCAATAGATCCATTTAATTTTTTTTTCGTTAGAAAAGAGTAAATTGGGTGTTGATTTAATCCAACAACAGAAACTTTACCCATCATAGGAAACGTAACACCATAGTTTTGAGCACAAAATTCAGCAATTTCTTCATTAGTACCTGGTTCTTGCCACAAAAAATTATTAGCAGGAAATCCTACAATCACAAAATCAGTTTCGCTAAACTTTTCATATAGTGATTGAAGTGCTTTATACTGAGGAGTTAATCCACATTTTGAAGCAGTGTTAACTATCATAATTTTTTTTCCTTTTAATTTAGAAAAATCAAAGATTTCTCCATAAAGATCTTCTACAGAAAACTGATATATGGTCTGATTGTTTTTTTCTTGACTTTTAACTTGGAATGTAGTCATACAAATAATAAAATAAATAAAGGTTAAATATCTCACAACAATTATATTTTAAAACAAAATTAAACATTTTTAGTAAAATAATGATTAAACTATCTCAGCTGTTAATCCTGCATCAATTAGCTTAATGCATCTCGGCTCTAAATCAGAAATTGAACCTGTTTTAACAACACACTTACCAGAAAAATGAACTATATATGCACATTGTTGAGCTTGCATGATAGTGTGATCACATACAGCTATAAGGGTGTTAATAACATGATCAAAAGTGTTTATATCATCATTATATAGTAAAAGTTCGTATTGTCTCTCAATCTTTGTAATCTCCTGAATATCATTTTCAGGATTAATTTTAGGTTGAGTTACAAATGTTAACTTTTTGAATAATGTATTGCCGTCCATAAATTTTTTTTCTTTTTTGAAATAAAATTCAATTTTAAAGATTTTGCTTTATCGTTGATATCATTAAAATCATTATCGTAAAATCCACTCATAATTAATTGACCTCCAGTGCGTAAGGAATTGGTATAGATTGGAATTTCTCTCATAATAACGTTTTTATTAATATTAGCCAAAATAATATCGTATTTCCTTTTATTAACAAAATCAATATTGCCGTGATAAACATTAATGAATTTACAATTGTTTAATCTCAAATTTTCTAATGTATTTTCATAACACCATTTTTCAATATCAATGGCATCGATTAAATTTGCCCCTTTTTTCTCAGATAAAATACTTAAAATTCCAGTTCCACAGCCTATATCAAGTACTTTTAATTTATTTAAATTTAATTTTAAAATATAGCTTATTACCATTGATGTAGTCTCGTGATGACCAGTTCCAAAACTCATTTTTGGAGTAATAATTATTTCATACTTTAAATTTAGTGGAGAATGGAAGTCTGCTCTGACACAACAATTTTTATTAATTATTATTGGCTCAAAATTACTTTCCCATATTTCGTTCCAATTTTTATTTTCCAATATTTTAGATGAATAATTAATTTTAAAGTCTGAACTTGATAATATTCCTATACTATCAAAAAGCTGAGTCTGAAAATTAGCTTCAACTATATAGGCATCTATGCCATCGTGTTTTTCTTCAAAGCTATCAAATCCAATCTGTGATAATTCAGCAATCAAAATTTCAGAACCTGACTTTACTGGAAATACTTTAAACGAAAAAACACGATATGTAGAAGGCATTATTAGGCATTATAGGGCATTAACTATAGAAGCAAAATCTTTTGAATTTAGTGAGGCTCCACCAATTAGACCTCCGTCAACATCTGGTTGATAAAAAATATTTTCAGCATTTGATGGCTTTACACTACCTCCGTAAATTATCGATACAGAATTAGCTAATGAATGGTCATACTTTTCTGAAATTAATCCACGAATAAATGAATGCATTTCTTGAATTTGATCTGGAGAAGCAGTTTCTCCTGTTCCTATGGCCCATATGGGCTCATAAGCAATTATAATTTTTTTCCAAGAGTCGTATTTCTCTAAAAAAACAGTGTTTTCAAGTTGGTTTTTAATAAAATTAAAATGATTTCCCGATTTTCTGTCAGACAGCTCCTCACCAACACAAAAAATAATTTCAATATCTTCCTCTAAAGCTTTTCTTATTTTTTTGAGTAATATTTGATCAGTTTCGTTAAAGTATGTTCTTCTCTCAGAATGTCCTAAAATAGTTAGGTAAACATTTATACTTTTTAACATTAAGGCTGATATTTCTCCTGTAAATGCCCCATTTGACTCATAATGCATATTTTGAGAAGAAACTTCAATTTTCAAGTTTTTTAATTTTTCATTTATAAGACTTAACTGTGTATATGGTGGAGACACAACTATTCTTAAATCAGGGGGAAAGGAATAATTCATAAGTTCATCAATAAGTAATAAACTATCGGAATTTGTATTATTCATTTTCCAATTTCCAGCTATAATTTTTTGTCTCATAATTAATTGTTATTTAAATGAATTAAGGCAAATACTGAATAATTTATAATGTCTTGGTAGTTTGCATCAACCCCTTCAGAAACAAGTGTTTGACCTTTATTTTGTTCAATTTGTTTAATTCTTAGTAGTTTCTGTATAATTAAATCAGTTAATGAAGAAACCCTCATTTCTCTCCATGCTTCACCATAATCATGGTTTTTTGCAAGCATAAGATCATATGTGGTTTTTGAGTGTTTATCATAAAAATCAATAGCTTGTTGTTCTGAAAGGTCAGGATGTTCTGAAACACCAATCTCTATCTGAATTAAGGACATAATAGAGTAGTTAATTATTCCTACAAATTCATCTTTTTGTCCCTCAGGAATTTTTTGGTCTTTATTTTTCTGGATACCTCTTATTCTTTGAGCCTTAATATAAATTTGATCTGTTAAAGACGCTAATCTCAAAATACGCCAAGCGCATCCATAATCTTTCATTTTATTTTTAAATAATACCTTACATTGTGTAATTATTTCAATGTACTGATCTTTTGTGGTCGTCATGAAAATTTTATAGTAAATTTCGAAAAATTTTTAATGTAAAAAAGAATCTTTTTAAAAAGTTATCCAAAACAAAAAATATTATGACCTTAAATTGCAGAGGAAAACTAGTGGACCTTAAAATACCAAAAATAATGGGTATTTTAAATACAACTCCTGATTCATTTTATGACGGAGGTAAATACAATTCAATTGAAAAGTCAATAAAGCAATGTGAAAAGCTTATTGTTGAAGGTTCAACATTTATTGATGTTGGGGCAGTAAGTACAAAACCTGGAGCAAGTCAATTATCATTAGAGACAGAAAGAAAAAGACTTCTTCCTGTTTTTGAAAGCTTATTAAAATTTTTTCCAAAATGTATGTTTTCGATTGATACTTTTAGACATGAAATAGCCGAGGAAACATTAAAAATGGGTGCAACAATTATAAATGATGTTTCGGGTGGAGACTTTAGTAAAAAGATGTATAATATTGTTGGAAAGTTCGATTCCCCTTATGTATTGACTCATAGAAAAGGAAAGTCGAAAATAATGCAAAATAATCCTAAGTATAAAGATGTAACTACTGAAGTTCACTTTGAATTATTGAAAAAGTTAAATATGGCAAAAGAAAGTGGAATTAATGATGTTATTATTGATGTTGGTTTTGGATTTGGTAAAACCATTCAGGATAATTATAACTTATTAAAAAATCTTGACCTGTTCCAATCTCTTAACTGTGCTGTTTTAACTGGTATTTCCAGAAAATCAATGATTTGGAAATATTTAAATACTTCTCCTGAAAAATCATTAAATGGAACTACTTTTTTACATGCATTTGCATTGCAAAATGGATCTAAAATACTTAGAGTTCATGATGTTAAAAATGCCAAAGAATGTATAGATTTATTGCAGGCACTAAGTTAGTTTTATACATTTACAAAAATTAATTTATTGGAAAATCTCGATTTTTTAAATATTAGCTTGATTGATCTTTTTGATATTGCTCTGGTAGCTTTATTGCTTTTTTCTTTGTATCGACTTGTAAAAGGTACTGTAGCGATAAATATATTTTTGGGAATAGTTATTATTTATATGATATGGAAAATAACTGATATACTAAATATGGACGTTTTAAGTAATATTTTAGGTAATTTTATAAGTGTTGGTTTTTTTGCATTAATTGTGGTTTTTCAACAAGAAATTAGAAAGTTTCTGCTACTAATTGGATCTTCTAATTTCACTTCAAAAAAAAATGTTTTAAAATATTTCAAATTTTTTAATCAACCTAAAGTTCAAAATGATACTGATGTTAAAATGATTTTGGACTCCTGCACGAAAATGTCTAAAGAAAAAACTGGCGCTATAATTATCCTAGAAAGAAATAATAATCTAGATTTTATAAAAAATACTGGAGATAAATCAAAAATACTTTTATCTTCTCAGATTTTAGAAACAATTTTTTTCAAAAACAGTCCATTACATGATGGGGCAATTATTATAAAAAATAATTATATAACAGCTACCAGAGTTGTATTACCAGTTTCTGAAAATAAACTATTAGCAAGAAGATTTGGCCTAAGACATAAAGCAGGTGTAGGAATAACTGAAAAAACTGATGCAATAGCAATTGTTATCTCTGAACAAACAGGTGATATTTCTTATTTCAAGGATGGTGAATATATAAAATTTGATTCTCAAGGAGAGTTAAACAAAATGATAATTGAAGATTTGACTTTTTAATTAGTCAAAGTGTTTTTTGAAACAAATTGAATATTATTTAACTGTGAATATTTACCGGATTTTACTTTCATCAAATCTTTATGTGAGCCTTGCTCAACAATTTGCCCGTTATCCATTACTATAATTCTATCTGCTGTTCTAATCGTATCTAATCGATGTGCAATTATAATCGATGTTTTTCCTTCAGTAATTTTTGAAGTTGCTTTTTGAATTAACTCTTCCGAATTTGAATCAATAGAAGAAGTAGCTTCATCCAAAATTAGAATAGTTGGATTAGCCAGGTATGCTCTCAAAAATGATATTAATTGTCTTTGACCAGATGATAGCATCAATCCTCTTTCCTTAACATTATAGTTATAGCCTCCAGGAAGCTTTTTAATAAATTCGTGAACACCAATTTTCTTGGCTGCAAAAACAACATCTTCTATTTTAATGGATGGATCAAATAATGTTATGTTATCATAAATTGATGCAGCAAATAAAAAAACATCTTGACTTACAGTGCAAATTTGATTTCTTAAATAATCTAATTCTATTTCTCTTATTGAAATACCATCAATCATTATTGAACCACTCTGAAACTCATAAAAGCGTGACAGCAAATTAATAATCGAGGATTTTCCTGCTCCTGTTGGCCCAACGATAGCAATTGTCTCTCCAGGGTTAACTTTTAAATTTATTCCTTTTAAAACTTCCTTATTTTTATCATATGAAAATCTTACGTTATTAAAAGTTATTAAGCCTTCAAATTTTTGTGGTCTTAAATTTCCATTATCGATAATTGAACTATTTGATTCTAAAATTTTAAAAATTCTTGAGGTTGAAACCATACCCATTTGTAGTGAGTTAAATTTATCCGCTATTTGTCTTAGCGGTCTAAATAATATTTGGGACATCTGTATAAAAAGAAAAATTACACCCAAAGTCACCCCATCTCCACTACTTGTATTTAGACCACCATACCATACCAAAAGACCAATAGTTATTGACGAAGAAAGTTCAGCAACAGGAAAAAATATTGAATTGAACCACACCGTTTTTAACCAAGCATTTTTATGCTTGTTATTTATATTGATAAAAGTTTTATACTCATCTTTTTCCCTATGAAAAATCTGGACTATTTTCATTCCTGACAATCTTTCCTGTACAAAAGAATTTAAGTTTGCAACTTCTTTTCTTACATCTTCAAAGGCAATTTTCATGGATTTTTGAAATAATCGTGTTGCGTATAATATTAAAGGTAAAATCGAGAAAACAATAAAAGAAAGTTTCCAATTAATAGCTAACATTATAATTATCACAAATAACATTTTAAGAAGATCAGCAATTATCATAAATAGGCCTTGAGAAAAAATACTTGCAATTGTTTCTATATCATTTACAACTCTGGTTACTAGTCTTCCAATTGCAGAGTTGTCATAATAGGACATTTTAAAATGAATTATTTTATCAAATAATGAAACTCTTAAATCTTTTATAACCCTTTGACCCAAAAAATTTGCATAGAAAACAAAAAGAAATTGAAAACAAACCTCAAGTATTAAAGTGATCAACATTAAACCTAAAAAAAAAAGCATTCCTTGATAATCATTTTTAGTTATATAATCATCAACAGTAATTTTAAGTAAATAAGGAGATAAAATAGAGAATATTGATAGAAAAATGGCAAATAGCATAACCAGATAATAGCTAATTTTATAAGGCTTAACATAAACCATTAGTTTACTAAATAGTTTAAAATCAAAAATTTTACCTTTAGTTGATGTCATTAGTTAAATATATTGATTGAGGATATTTAATTTCAGTTAAAAACAAACCATTAGCAGGAACTGAATATCCAGCATTACTTCGCTTTCTACTTTCTAGTATTTCTTTTAAATCTTTTAAACCCTTTTTGCGAAGACCAATTTCAATTAAAGTTCCCACTATAGCCCTCACCATGTTTCTAAGGAATCTATTAGAAGTAATTTTAAATACAGCTCCATTATCATATGTTTCCCAGAGCGCCGAATCAATTTTACAATTAAATGTTTTAACATCAGTATTAGATTTTGAAAAACATTCAAAATCACTATGATCTATTATAACTTTTGAAGCTTGATTCATTAAGTTCCAGTCTAATTTTTCTTTAAAATAATAACAGAAAGGAAATTTAAAAGGTTCTTTTACTTGACTGATATAATAATAGTATGTTCTTGAAATTGCATCAAATCTTGCATGAGCTTCGTTATTTACCCTAATTAAATTATTTACAACAATCGACTTTGGTAATAATCTATTTATTTTAAATATAAAATTAAATTCTTCTAAATTAAAATCATTAATATCAAAATGAGCAATCATTTTTTTAGCATGTACACCTGTATCTGTTCTTCCAGCTCCAAAGACTGAAATACTTTCTTTTAAAACCATTGTCATGGCTTCCTCTAAAGTCTGCTGAATAGTAATTGCATTATTTTGTCTTTGCCAACCATGAAAACTAGTTCCATCATAAGATAATTCTATAAAATAGCGCAAAATATTTTTTTTGTAAAGATATTTCATTCTATTTTAATTTATAGATTCATAATTCAAAATCACAAATTATATTTGTTATTATTATGAAAAAGATACTTTTACTATCCGATACTCACGGTTTAATTGATGATAAAATTATTAATTATGCAAATTCTGCTGATGAAATATGGCATGCTGGAGATATCGGAGATATTAATGTAATAAATAACTTACAAAAGTATGGATTAGTCAGGGGTGTTTATGGTAATATTGATAATAGTTTAATTAGATCATTATTTTCAGAAAATACATATTTTGAATGCGAGGATACATCTGTCTTGATAACTCATATTGGTGGCTATCCAGGAAAGTATTCACTTAGAGTTAAAAATTTAATAAAAAAATACAAACCAAAAATATTTATTTCTGGACATTCTCATATTCTAAAGATAATTTATGATAGAAGATTTAGCCTTTTGCATTTGAATCCAGGAGCAGCAGGTAAAATTGGATTTCACAAAAAAAGAACAATGATAAAATTTGAAATTGATGGAGTTAATATTAAAAATGTTTTTGTTATTGAATTAGGAAATAGATCAACTATTACCGCAAACGATCTATAGAGTTTATTAAATCCTCATCCCTTCTAATTCGACGATTTGCAAACAAAATCAGTGCAATAGTAATCATCACTAACACATGTGCTAAGCTGAATTTATAATGATTGAATATTAAAAATAATAAACTTAATAATTGAAAGTATAGATTAATATTGTTAAACAATAATTGAATTTTCCTTCTCTTAAAATAAATCAGTGATATTAATGATAGTGTGCAAGTCAAGATCACATATTTATCCACAGAACTTATCTGAATAAAAATTGTATAATTTTTTAAAAGTTGATTTGATAATACCTTGTAAACAATATTTAATATTAAGATTGTAAGCAAAAAAAGATTTTGGACTCTTTGGATCATGTATTAAAATAAAATGTAAAATTAAGTTATTATATGAGTACATTAAAATAAATATTTGTAATATTGTAGAGACTAAAAATCAAAAACACATATACTTCAAGTTTTTGATCGTCATATCCCAATAATAAAGTTTGAAAATATTAATAAAATTATGTTTGAAATTAGCACTTTAAAAAGTAAAAAAATCTCTGATCTTCAGGAAATTGCCAAATCAATTGGTTTAAAAAAAATATCAACTTTAAAAAAGCAAGATCTTGTTTATCAAATAATTGATCACCAGTCTGCTAATCCTCCTGGAGAACTAAATAAAATTAAAACTTTAGAAAAAAATAAGACTATAATTAAACCTCAATCAATAAAAAAAGAAAATAGTACTGACAAATCTTCTTCAATCTCAAATACACAATCAAAATCATTTACAAAACAAAATAACATATCTGCTAAAGAAAATAAAAATGAGTTAAAAAAATCTCAAAATATTTCATCTAATGATAACAACCAAAAAAATGAAAGCCAAAAATCAAAACAGCACTTTCAAAATAAAAATCATAATCATAAGAGAGATTCAAATCATAATAGAGATAATAGAAATCGTTACAGAGAGCCTGATTTTGAATTTGAGGGTATAATCAAGACCGAAGGAGTATTAGAAAAAATGCAAGAGGGTTATGGATTTTTAAGATCTTCCGACTATCATTACCTTTCCTCTCCAGATGATGTATACATTTCTCAATCTCAAGTTAGATTGTTTGGGTTAAAAACTGGAGATACTGTTATAGGTTCAGTTCGCCCTCCAAAGGATGGAGAAAAATATTTTCCATTAATAAAAGTTGATACTATCAATGGACTTGATCCAAAAGTTGTAAGAGATAGGGTTTCTTTTGAACATTTAACACCTCTTTTCCCTCAAGAAAAATTTAAGTTAGCAGAAAAGCAAAATACAGTTTCAACAAGGATTATGGATCTTTTTTCTCCTATAGGAAAAGGACAAAGAGGAATGATCGTTTCTCAACCAAAAACAGGAAAGACTATGCTATTAAAAGACATAGCAAATGCAATTGCTGCTAATCATCCTGAGGTATATCAAATAATTCTTCTAATTGATGAAAGACCAGAGGAAGTTACTGATATGCAAAGGAATGTTGATGGGGAAGTTGTTGCTTCTACTTTTGATGAACCTGCCGACAGGCATGTAAAAGTTGCAAATATTGTTTTAGAGAAAGCAAAAAGATTAGTAGAGTGTGGTCATGATGTCGTTATTCTACTTGACTCAATTACAAGACTGGCTCGAGCATATAATACAGTGCAACCTGCCTCCGGAAAAATTCTTAGTGGTGGGGTAGACGCAAACGCACTTCACAAACCTAAAAGATTTTTTGGTGCAGCAAGAAAAATAGAAAATGGTGGTTCTCTTTCAATTATTGCTACTGCTCTTACTGATACCGGGTCTAAAATGGATGAAGTTATTTTTGAGGAGTTTAAAGGAACCGGTAATATGGAACTACAACTTGACAGAAGAATTTCTAATAGAAGACTATTTCCAGCAATCGACCTTGTATCATCGAGTACAAGACGGGACGACTTATTATTAGATGAAACAACCATTCAACGTATGTGGATTATGCGAAAATATTTAGCAGATATGAACCCAGTTGAAGCTATGGAATTTATTATTGATAGGTTTAAAAGAACAGAGAATAATGAAGAGTTTCTAATTTCAATGAATTCATAATTATTTTTAATTTTTAAAAATAATTAGTTCTCTATAACGAAGCAACAAACTTTGAAAGCTTTGACTTTAAATTAGCAGCTTTATTTGAATGAATTATATTATTTTTAGATAATTTATCGATCATTGATATAACAACTGGAAATTCTTTTTGAGCGTCTTTCTTTTTTGTAAGAGCTTTAAAATCTCTTATTGCATTACGAGTAGTTTTATGTTGAAAACGATTACGTAAACGTTTTTTATTATTTGATCTAATTCTTTTTAAAGCGGATTTATGATTTGCCATAAATTTTATTTTTATTAGTTGTAGCCCGTAGGGGAGTCGAACCCCTCTTTCTAGGATGAAAACCTAACGTCCTAACCGATAGACGAACGGGCCGTAAATCAGTTTGCAAATTTAAC
>MDTC01253551.1_pt1 | contig 32800 bp, 42 predicted proteins | sample 811181 | NCBI WGS metagenome assembly MDTC01 (sample SAMN05326644, study PRJNA326480) | marine metagenome | isolation source: seawater | place: Pacific Ocean: North | collected 2011
AATAAAACTCTTAAATAAGTCTGGAATAAAACAATTGTATGTTTCAGATTGCGAAGCTGATGATGTTATTGGATATATATGTAAGAATGTTTTCTCCGATCAGAGCAAAATAGTAGTTTCTTCTGACAAAGATTTGTATCAATTAATTGACGAAAAAACTCTTCAGTGGTCACCCGGCCAGAAGAAGATAATCGATAGAGAAGCAGTCAAGCAAAAGTTCGCAATATACCCGGAAAATTTTTGTTTAGTTAGGTCTTTCGTAGGAGATCCTTCTGACAACTTGCAGGGAATAAAAGGAGCCGGTTTTAAGAGTATAGTTAAGAGGTTTCCAGAAATTAATGAGAGAAATTTACTGATAGATGATCTAATTAAACTGGCAGAGTCAAAAAGTAAAGATAGCAAATTAAAGCTATACGCAGAGATTACTAACAATTCAGAAGTACCAAGGAAAAATTGGAGACTTATGAATTTAGGCGTGAGAAACTTATCAGCTTTTCAAATACAAAAAATAGAAAATTATACTCAGGGTGATAAAGACAAAAAAAGAGATAAACTAGGCTTTATCCGTGAACAAAATGCAATTGGCGTTAAGAATTTTGATGTAGAAAGATTTTTTTTAGCAGTTAGGAATTTAAAGTAATAATGGAAAATAACGAAAACGAAGCTAACGTCCCCGATCAAGTACCGGTGAGTATTCTTGACCACGTACCAGCAGGACAATTTGCTAAATACAACAAGCAATTTCAGGAAAAAATACTCCAAGGACTCTTAACAGACCACGCTTGGGCAGCCCAAATGGTTGAAGTTATGAGGTATGATTTTTTTGAGCTTGTTTATCTGAAATTTTTGTGTGAAAAATATTTTAACTATTATTTTAGATACCGGTGTTTTCCAACTACTCAGCTTTTAGTTTCCATTATTAAAGAATCTTTTCAAGAAGAAAGCGATGATCTTCTGAAGACACAAGTTATAGATTTTTTGCACCGCATGAAAAAGAATCCTCACCCAGGTGATGTAGCTTATGTTAAAGAGAAAATCTTGGATTTCTGTAAGAGACAAGCTTTTAAAGAAGCACTTGAAAAATCAGTCGAACTAATTTCCGAAGATAAATTTGATCATGTTTTAACTCTAATGAAAAACGCTGTATCGATTGGTTTACCAAACTCATCCGGCCATGATTTTTTCGAAGATATCGAAGCTCGCTTTATTAAGATAAACAGGCAAGTATGTCCTACAGGATTAAGCAAGATAGATGCTGCTGATATCTTAAACGGCGGGCTAGGAAGAGGGGAGATTGGAATAGTCACTGCAAACACAGGGGTTGGTAAATCTCATTGGTTAGTCGCAATGGGAGCTAACGCAATGCGAGCTGGAAAGAACGTTCTTCACTACACGTTCGAGCTGACCGAACAAGCAGTTGGTCTTAGGTATGATTCTAATCTTTGTGGAATTAATTCATCAGATGTCATTAACCAGAAAGAAAAAGTGATTAATTTTTATGAAAGCAATGAAGATTTAGGTAGATTGATAATAAAGGAATATCCGACAAACTCGGCCTCTGTTATTACGATCAGAAATCACATTGATAAGTTGATGTTAAGAGGTTTTAAACCTAGCGTAATCGTGATAGACTATGCAGATATTATGAGATCAACTAGAGCTTATGACTCATTAAGGCATGAGCTTAAACTGATTTATGAAGAGCTTAGAAACTTAGCTATGGAGATGAGCATTCCAGTTTGGACAGCTTCACAAGCAAATAGAGACTCTTCCAATTCAGAAATTGTAGGATTAGAAAATATGTCAGAAGCTTACGGAAAAGCTATGGTTGCTGATTTTGTTGTTACGATTTCAAGAAAACCTATGGAGAAAGCGACTGGGCATGGAAGATTATTTGTTGCTAAAAACAGAGCTGGTAAAGATGGCATATTGTTTCCAATCCACATTGATACAAGCATGTCTAGGTTTGAGATTTTGAATGAAGAAGTTCAAACTTTGGCTGAAGCTGTACAAAGTGATGAAAAAGTGATGAAGGAAAACTTAAAGAAAAAGTGGGATGAGTTGAAAGGTTGATTAGATGTATACTTTCGAAGAGGTTATAGAGTCGAGTACTAAGTACTTCGGTGGAGACGAATTAGCTGCTAGCGTGTTTGCTAATAAATACGCTTTAGTTTCTAAAGACGGTAGTTTTTTAGAGAAAAATCCTGATGATATGCACAAAAGGATTGCGGCTGAGTTTGCTAGGGTTGAACGTAAGTATCCTAATCCCATGAGTGAAGAAGAAATTTACTCTCTATTGAAAAATTTCAAATATGTAGTTCCGCAAGGTTCTCCAATGTCGGGGATTGGTAACAACAACCAGATACAATCCCTCTCTAATTGCTTTGTTGTCGAGTCTCCACACGATTCTTATGGGGGGATTTTAAAAACTGATCAAGAGCAAGTCCAGATTATGAAGAGGAGAGGAGGAGTAGGTTTTGACATCTCTTCAATTAGACCTAAAGGCCTAAGCACCTCTAACGCTGCTAAAACTACAGACGGGATTGGTATCTTCATGGAGCGGTTTTCAAATAGCTGCAGAGAAGTTGCTCAAGGCGGTCGAAGAGGGGCATTGATGTTAACTATTAGTGTTCACCATCCCGATATAGAAACATTCGTAAACGTTAAAAGAGACCTCGCCAAAGTAACTGGCGCGAACATATCAGTCAGGCTTTCCGACGAGTTCATGACAGCCGTAGAGAATAACCAAGACTTCGAAATGAGATACCCAGTCGATGGAGAAGGTGACAAGTTAGTCTCCAAAATGGTCAACGCATCCGATCTTTGGGAACAAATCATAGAATCAGCTCATATGTCTGCTGAACCTGGGTTATTGTTTTGGGACAATGTTTTGAACTTCACCCCAGCGCAAGCTTACAAAGACGAAGGTTTCGATACTGTCAGTACAAATCCATGCAGCGAAATAACACTTTCAGCTTATGATAGTTGTCGTCTTTTGCTACTTAATCTAACTTCTTTTGTTAAAGATCCTTTTTCAAAAAACTGTAGTTTTGATTATGAACTTTTTGAAAGATACACTAAAAAAGCCCAAAGGCTTATGGACGATTTGATCGACTTGGAGATGGAGTGTGTAGATCGTATTATTGCCAAGATAGAGTCTGATCCCGAACCTGAGTCTGTTAAAAGAAGCGAGCTTGAACTTTGGGGAAAGATTAAAGAAGCGGCTCAAAATGGTCGAAGGACTGGACTAGGAGTGACAGGCTTAGGCGATACACTGGCTATGCTGAACTTAACATACGGCAGCGAAGAAAGCATTTCAGAGACTGAAGGTATTTATAAGTCCTTATGCTTATCTTCTTACCACTCTTCTTGTGAATTAGCTAAAGAGCGCGGCTCTTTTCCTGTATATGATTTTGAAAAAGAAGAAAACCACCCGTTTCTTCAGAGGATTTTCGAAAGTAGTCCAGAGATTAAGAAGATGCACTTAGAACACGGAAGGAGAAATATTGCATTGACAACAACAGCTCCTTGCGGAAGTGTTTCTATGCTTACGCAGACAACCTCTGGTATTGAACCTGCTTTCATGTTGAAGTATATGAGAAGAAAAAAGGTAAACCCAAGCGATCCTAGCGCTCAAGTTGATTTTATCGATGATTTAGGAGATAAGTGGCAGAATTTTACCGTGTACCACCATGGATTTAAGCAATGGATGGAAGCTACTGATCTTTCTGATTCAACCAACAGCCCTTATCATCTATCAACTGCTAACGAGATTGATTGGGAATCAGCAATTGACGTCCAGGCCGCGGCTCAAAAATGGGTATGTCATGCTATCAGCAAAACTATTAACTTACCAAGCCATGTCTCTGTTGAAGATGTCAAGAAAGTTTATTGGAGAGGGTGGAAGCAAGGTTTAAAAGGGGTTACAGTATACAGGGACGGTTGTCGATCCGGAGTGTTAGTGAGTACCGATGATAGTAGCATCGGAGACTCTTTTGATACAGTTAACGCTCCAAAACGTCCAGAAACTCTAGATTGCGAGATTCATCGAGCTCAAATCAAAGGCGAAGCTTGGACGATTCTAGTCGGTATGATGGACAATCGTCCTTATGAAGTTCTAGGCGGAAAATCTGAATTTATCGAGATTCCATCATCTTACAACTCAGGCATAATTACGAAAAGATCTAGAAAAAGCATGCCGTCAAAATACGACTTGCACTTCGGGGAAAACGGCAGTGAGGTAGTTGTCAAAGATATCGTTAAAGTTTTCGATAATCCTGATTATGCTGGTTTTACGAGAGTTATTTCTCTCGCTTTGCGACACGGCGCGCCGATACAATATATCGTAGAACAACTTCATAAAGATAGAGATGCTCATATCTTTTCTTTCGCAAGAGTCATCGGCCGAGTTTTGAAAAAATACATCGACGACGGAACAGTTCCAGGTGGAAGTAAAGTATGCCCAGAATGCGGGGCAGAAAATTCATTAAAATATCAAGAAGGCTGTGTAGCTTGCACTTCGTGCGGTTACTCTAAGTGTTCTTAAGGAGAGTAAAACATGAAGTGGACGACTAAAATATCGCCATTAATAAAAGAAGTAGAAATGCGTCATAACCCTGTGATCGTTAGGGTTAATAAATTTGATGAAGACGCCGCAAAGAAATTTGATCAAGAAATTGCAAGAGCACATAACACGGGACAAAAAGTAATTCCTGTAGTTATCGACTCTTACGGCGGGCAAGTGTACAGCTTGATGTCAATGATTTCAGCAATAAAACATTCGGAGCTTCCTATAGCAACTATAATAGAAGGCAAAGCGATGTCTTGCGGAGCTATCTTGTTTTCCTTTGGCGAAGAAGGGCTTAGATTCATGGATCCAAACGCGACTGTCATGATTCACGATGTTAGTTCAATGGACTTCGGGAAAGTGGAAGAGCTCAAGGCAGGAGCGAAAGAAGCAGATCGTCTGAACACAAAGATCTATACAATGATGGCAAGAAACTGTGGAAAAAAAGACGACTATTTTATGAAAATTGTCGATAAGAAAAAACACGCTGATTGGTTTTTAGATGCTGAAGAGGCAAAAAAGCATGATCTTGCAAATCAACTAAGAGTTCCAAAAATTACGGTAGACGTAAATATCGAGATAGAGCTTGAATAATGTGGGTCACCTACTTTGAAAACCTTTTAAATGATTCTGCATTTTACAGAACTTATTCTCAACTCTTAGAAAAAAGAGAGCTAGACGGAGAATTAAACTACGTCATTGAAAATCCTTCTTTCGAAAAAAGTTGCGAATCTTCGCTTTTCAAAGTTTACAGCAATAATGACCATGGGTTTACTTGTTACTGTTCTCCAGAATCTAAGTCGGTCAAAGCTTTAGGCGAAATCTTATCAAACTCCCTAGGCAAAGCTGAGGGGAAGATACCGATAAATTTTAAGCTGAACAAAAAACCGCTGCTAAACGAGTATGATAATTTAGGAGTCGCTAATATCAATGCTCAACTTAATAGATCTGTAAAACTTTTGTGCAGTCAGTTATTAGATACCGGCATTTTTGTAAAAAAGTTTCAGGTAAAAAAATCCGGTATAGTTCTAATAGAAATAGAAAGCAGCAGCTTTTTAGACTTGATATCTGATATTGAATTTACAAGATTTTTCTGCTTAAATTTCTTTGTTTCTGATTACTGTTCGATAGCTCCTATTACAAAAAGAGATTCTAATTTGTTAGGATTTTCTATAAAAGTATCTAGAAAGTTAAAAGCGAATGAAAAAAAGAAGCTATCAAAAATAGAAAATCTATCCCTCTCAGAAGATAAGATAGAAGTTGAAAATTTAGGTTCTAATTCTTCAGTTTTACAGCAAATTATAAGTGTCGTATCTCAAATTTCTCCATAGTTATTTTCATGGGTAAGTACGACCATTTAGAAGAACTTCGACAAAAGCTAGCTTCTAGAGCTAGAGGAAAGAAAGTAAGTTCTGCCTTGGTTTCTTTGTGGTTGCAGTTTGATCAATGTTTAGAGAAGTACCGGCCGAGTTGCGATGAAAATGATCAAATTATTAAAGAATTGAGGAGAATCCAAGCTTCAATAAGAGAGACTATAAGTGGCGGAGCTGAAGATAATGTCTGAAAACGGGTGGGCAGAGTACTCTAGGTTAGTTTTGAAAGAGCTTGAAACTTTAGCTAGCGGAATAGAATCATTGAAGTATGAAATGCAAGACATAAAACAAGATATTGCTTTACTTCGCGACAGAGAAGATAGAGTGACTGAACTCAGACAGTGGAAAGAGAAAGTCGATGAAGTTGTTTCTCCCACTCAACTTCAAAATTTAGTTAAAGAAGTAGACTCTCTAAAACTTTTCAAAACAAGGGCGATTACCATTTTCGCTGTTGCTCAAGCTTCGATGGCTGTTTTTGCTTGGGCTTTGAAGTTTATTCAATAATTCCTGAAAATATCTCTTATATCGATATAATTTATTCATGAGTTCATGGATACCACCTAAGTCACCCTACGACTTACTGCAAGAGAGATACTGGCCAAACGATTGGAAGATTTTAGTCGTTTGCTTAATGCTAAATCAAACTAGCAGAAAACAAGTTGAACCAATGATAGACGATTTTTTTGCAAAATGGCCTACTGCCTTTGATGCATCGATAGCTGACGAAGGCGAGATGATAAAAACTATCAGAAGTCTTGGCATGTATAACAAACGAGTTAAAACAATTAAAAATATGTCTAAGCAGTATCTCAATGGATTCGAAAATGCTAAAGATCTATACGGTTGTGGAAAATATGCTGATGACACATACAGGATATTCGTAAAAGGCGAGTGGAAAGAAGTCGAACCTAAAGATCACGCTCTAGTGTTTTATCACGATTTTTTAAACAATATTCAAGGATTGGATTCTAAAAATGCCTGAAGGACCAGAATGCAGAAGATATGCTCTTTTCTTAGGAGATTATATAGGCGGAGAAAGCTTGATTAATATTAAGGTTTTGTCTGGAAGATATCTAAAGAAAGAGCTTCCTGGGTTAGTTGAGTTTAACCAAAGCTTACCTTCTAAAATAAGAGGTGTAGGAGTTCACGGAAAATTCATATACATAATATTTGAAGATAAAAGCAGCATGTGGTCAACTTTAGGAATGTCTGGAGCTTGGCAGAATAAAGAATCTAAACACACTAGATTAGCTTTAAAATTCAGCAACGGAAAATACGCTTACTTTAACGATGTGAGAAACTTCGGAACTATCAAACTCTCTCAAGATCCTAAACAGCTAGCCGCTAAACTATCTTCTTTCGGCCCAGACATGCTAGCGGAAGATGTAAGTAACGATGACTTCATTTTATCTTTAAGGAAAAAAGAAGAGCACAATATTACTAAAGCTTTGATGGATCAATCCGTAGTGGCTGGAGTTGGAAATTACATCAAGGCCGAATCTCTTTATTTGGCTAGGATAAGCCCTTTTAGAAAAGTGAGCGATATCTCTAATGAAAATTTGCAGATTCTTAACAAAACTATAAAATCAGTTATGAGAGAATCGTTTAGGACCGGTGGAGCTACAATAAAGTCTTACAAAGATTTTTACGGTGAAATTGGCAATTTCAGTTCTAGGTTTTTAGTATATAATCAAGAACTCGATCCAGATGGAAACAAAGTTATAAAAGATAAAACCCCCGATGGAAGAACTACACATTGGGTACCAGAAATTCAGAGGTGATTTATGAAGAAAGAATTAAGATTTAATGATGATGTTATTGCGAATGTTGCAAAAATTTTGCAGATTGCGATTCTAACAGGAACAGACATAGTTGATAATTTAAGGATGGTTAGGTTATCTGAATCCGAAGATGGAATTCTCGCGATTCACGAAAACTTTAAAAACAACTTAGATTCTAATATAGAGAAACTTTTAAGTCAAGTTGAAGAGATAAGAAATTCTGAAGAACATCAAGAATAAGCTTCATAATATTTAATCTTGTGAAACAAAATAAAAAACTAAGTAAAAGAAAGAATTCTCGCGAGCTCAGGAAGGCAAAAGCTGAGCTCTCTATGTTATCTTCTTATTTGTTCGAGTGCGAAGAAGCGCTACAAGAATACTCTATAGAGTGGAATGAAGACATAAACTTCATCTTAAGTGAACTTTCTTCAGAAATAAAGACAGAAGACAAAGAAGATAATATTAACTTCGTTAATACTGAAAAATTTCAGAACGAAAGTTATAACAAAGCTTCAGAAGCTAGGGAGGAAGCTGAGTTGAAGAGCTCTGCTCCTGGGTGGGTTAAAAAAGCCTTTAGAAAAATAGCTTTAAAAACTCATCCCGATAAGCTTCAAAACCAAGATAACTCTGAGGAAATGCAAGAGTTGTATTCAAAAGCCAACTCAGCAATCGCTGAAGAAAATTATGATCTTCTTTTAGAAATTTGTCAAATTCTCTCTATAGAGAATGAAGTAGATCCAGAATTAGAACTTGAATACAACTTAAAGAGGCAAGAGTCTGTTAAAGATAGCTTGAAGAAAGTCACCGAATCCCTTCCATGGATTTGGTGCGAAGCTTTCGAAGACCTTTCTTTGAGGAAAAAAATACTAATTTCAGTTCTCCCTCATTACGGTGTAAAACTAGAATCTCAAGATATTCTGGACAGCCTTTTAACAAAAATAAAAGCTGAATAATCGCCTCCTCGCTATTATAATAAAATATAGTAAATCAGTCTTTAAAACTAACTCTCAATAGGATAATTAGATGAAAATCTTTCCAAAAAATTTCACCTCTCTTCATGCCCATGATGGCTTTTCTACTTTTGATGGTTTAGGATATCCACAAGAACATATAGACTTTGTCCTAGAAAACGGAATGGACAGTTGGTGCCTTACTAACCACGGCCATATGAATAGCTTTGCGCATGCCTATTTGCACGCTGAAAAAATCAGAAAAAAGACTGGCAATTTTAAATTTGTCCCAGGCTGCGAAATGTATGTTCATCCTGATTTAGACGTTTGGAATTTAGATTACGAGCTAGCAAAAGCCGCTAAGAAGGGCGACAAGGAATCTATATCAAAACTTCGAGAACAAAGAGAGAAAATTAGGACTCCGTTATTCGCAAAAGTGGATGGTGATGATGAAACTGTCGATATATCTACTGACGAGGGTAACCTCACCATTGAAAATGAGGAAGAATCAAAGTCAGCTAAGTTCTACGATCCAGTTAAAAGGAGGCACCATCTGGTAGTTCTTCCGAAAACTTCAGAGGGTTTGCGGAGATTGTTTGCTTTGGTCTCTAAAGGATACCTCGAAGGATTCTATAGGTTTCCTCGTATAGATTACAAGATGCTTAAAGAAGCGGCTGAAGGCGGTCATCTGATGGTTTCTACTGCATGTATTGGTGGTCCTATAGCTTACGAGGTTTTCCGACACGCTCAGCAGATTGAATTCAAAGATCTAAGCTACAAACTCCTAGATGATCCATCTTTCAAGGAAAAAGTGATGACTGGCGTTGGCAATGCATATCAAGGTCTAGTTGATTCGGTTGGAATAAATGATGTGATGCTTGAAGTTCAGTTTAACAAACTTCCAGCTCAGCATCTCATTAATAGATCTATAATTGAGTTTGCAAAGGCACAAGGTCTCACGGATAAGCTAGTAGTTACGACAGACTCTCACTATGCTCGTCCTGAGCATTGGCGAGAAAGAGAGATTTATAAAAAGCTTGGGTGGTTAAATTTCCAAGACTTCGACCCCGATTCGTTACCTAAATCTCGCGAAGATCTCTCGTGTGAGCTGTATCCTAAGAACGCCACCCAAGTCTGGGAATCGTATCTTTCCTCGACTGAAAATATGGATTTCTACGATGATCAAATTGTTTGTGATGCTATTGAAAGGCCTTATGGCATAGTCCACGACGAAATCGGTGATATTCATCCCGATCGCAGCATGAAACTTCCTTCGTATGTGATCCCTAAGGGGAAAACAGCTAACCAAGCTCTTTTAGACTTTTGTAAGAAAGGCTTAGTTGAAAGAGGACTTCATGAAGATCCTGAGTATATCAACCGTCTTCGTACAGAATTCTCGGTTATAAAAAGCAAAAACTTCTCAGAGTATTTTATAACCATGAAAGCTATCCTCGACATCGCTAGAGAGAAGATGCTAATCGGTCCCGGTCGCGGCTCCGGAGCTGGTAGCTTAGTTAACTACGTTCTGGGAATTACCGACGTTGATCCAGTTTCTAACGGTTTGCTCTTTGAAAGATTTCTATCTCCAGAGCGTAATGAGATGCCAGATATTGACTCTGATGTCGGTGACCGAGATGAATTGATATCTTTACTTCGCGAAAATTTTGGTGATTTGAATGTTATTCCGATTTCTAACTACAATACCTTTAAACTGAAGTCTTTAGTTAAAGATGTCTCTAGATTTTACCGAGTGCCTTTTGAAGAAGCTAACAAAGCGTTAGCTCCTCTAGAAGTAGATGTCAAACGCGGCAGGAAGAATGATGCTGAATCTGAGGATTCTTTTGACATTCATATTGATGAAGCTCTAAAATACTCAGAATCTTTACGCAGCTATCTAGAAAAGTATCCTGAAATCCTCGAGCCTCTTAAGGTTTTGTTCAAGCAGAATAAAGCGCTCGGCCGACATGCCGGAGGCGTGATAGTTTCTGAAAACATCGCTGAACGTATGCCATTGATTTTAGCCCGTGGAGAAGCTCAAACTCCGTGGGTTGAAGGAATGAACTACAAGCACTTAGAAGGTTTCGGTTGGATTAAGTTTGATTTGCTTGGTCTAGAAACTTTGAGGATCATAGAACAAACTATCAGGTTAATTCTTGCTAAAGAGGGGATAGAAAATCCAAGCTTTATCGAGGTGAAGAAATGGTTCGATGATAACATGTCGACTAGCGAAATTGATTTTAACGACCAGAAAGTTTATAAAAACGTTTACCACGCCGGGAAGTGGGCAGCTATATTTCAATGTACGCAAAGAGGCGCTCAGGCTCTCTTCAAACGTGCTAAACCAGAATCAATAGTTGACATCGCTACTTTGACTTCTATATACCGTCCTGGTCCTCTAAGCGCAAAAGTTGACAAACTTTATATTGGAGCAAAGAAAAATCCGGAAAGCGTAGTTTACGGCCATCCCCTCATAGAAGATTGCTTGAAAGAAACCTACGGCTGCATTATCTTCCAAGAGCAAGTCATGAATCTATGTCACGTAGTTGCTGGCATTCCGAAAGACGAATGTAACGCTATGAGAAAGATGATGAAACCCGTCGGTTCTGGCAACGAAAATATTGACAAAGCAAGAGCCTTAAAGGAAAAGTTTATTTCAGGCTCTATCGCTAATGGCGTTGAGAAACATATCGCTGAAGATCTCTATGAGAAAATCTTGTATTTTGCCGGTTACGGTTTTAATAAATCTCATGCTGTTTCTTACGCTATCAATTCTTATTACTGCGCTTGGTTGATGACATATTATGAAATCGAATGGGTCACTGCATATCTGGAAGCGGTTTCTTCTAACCCGAACAAATTGTCAAAAGCCCTAAGCGAAGTCAAAAAGATGGGATATACAACTACCAAGATTGACATTAATAAGGCTGGAAAAAACTGGACACCAGTAGATAAGAAAGTTTTAATGCCATCTTTCTTCTCTTGCAAGGGAATTGGCGAAGCTGCTATAGAAGAAATACTAAACAACCGCCCCTATGAAAGTATTGATGATCTCTTTTGGAAAAATGATGGAAAGTGGAAGCACTCTAAACTGAACAAAAAGACTCTAGAATCACTCCTAAAAATTCGTGCTCTTGATTCTCTGGATTGGCAGGATTACTTTGAATCTTATAAGCAGTTTTATGATTGTGTAAGTGAAAACTGGGGAATGCTCAGAAAGAGTACCAAGAAGAATCCATTCCAAGGCAGGGATAACTTAAGCGAGTTAACTCTAGACTACCCAAAAGATGATTGGAACATCAAGGATAACATGGAATTTGAAGAATCTCTACTTGGAACTATAAACGTTGCAAACGTCATCCCAAGAAAGATGTCGGAAAAGTTCGAAGAGCTCTCTATTCTCCCGATGGAAGAGTGGAGCGGTAAGAATCTATACTGGCTTGTTGTTACGAAAGTCATGAGGAAAAAAACAAAAAACGGAAAGCCCTATTTTCTTCTCGAAGCTATTGGTTCTAATGGAGAAAAGAATAGGATTTTTTGCTGGGGAACAAAAGAAGATTCAGTTCTCAATCCATACTCTCTATGCGTAGCTGAGTTGGATAAATCTGACTTTGGTTTTGCAACTCAATTTAGAAAAATTAAAGTTTTTGAGGTATAATATATTATGCGTGAATTTGAATCAATGAATCATCTCTTAAAATACTACAGCGGCGCTCTCCTAGACGCCCCTGAAGTTCAAGCTAGAAAATCTAAACAGAAGGAAGTAATATTTGAAAGTTTCAAGCTTTCTGATCCGACTCGAGTGAATATCACAATTCCTAGCAGGAAGTTTAACAAAAAATATGCTTTAGCTGAATGGCTCTGGTATCTATCTGCAAACCCTTTGGCTCTCAATATTGGAAAGCTAGCACAGATCTGGAGAATGATATCAGACGAGTTTTGCGAGGTTGAATCTAATTACGGAGTCTATCTAAGGCCGCAGTGGAATTGGGTTAAAAATGAAATCATAAAAGACAGAGACACGAGAAGGGCTACCTTTGTGATTAACCAACCTCATCATAAATACAAGAACTCCAGCGATTATCCCTGCACTCAGTATATTCAGTTTTTCGTTAGAGGTAACAAACTCCACCTAGGCGTAAATATGAGATCTAACGATCTAGTCTACGGCTTGTGCAACGACGTTTTTACTTTTTCCTTATTTCAGCAGCTTATGCTGAACGAATTAAACGCTATCGGCTTAAACCTAGAACTTGGAAGTTATTTTCACCACGCAGGTAGTCTTCACGTTTACGAGAGACATTTCGGTATGATAGAAAAAATCAGTAATTCTGATTTTGATATTGACATCGACGAAGAAACTTGTAGATTAAATAATGAAATAAATTGGAACAGCATAGACAGAAATTATTCTTTTCCTTCTCATGAACTTGAGAAGAAAGAAATATATGATTACGTTGACAGCTGCGTTGAGGAAATTTTAAGTGTCAAAAAATGATAACATTTTAGAGAGAGCTAACGAAATCGTTAACAAGCGCTCAGAGGAAAAAGAGAGAGAATACGGTCCTTTTAGCGAAGGTATGAACAGAGCAGCGAAGATAGCATCTGGAATGTCTGGCCGAGACCTGACAGCTCACGATATGTATATCGCTCTAGTTGCTTTAAAATTGTCTCGTCAATCTTACAATTTTAAAGAAGACAACCTTTTGGATGCTGTCGCTTATTTAGGCGCTTGGCAAAATTTTATAGAAGGAGAAAAAAATGAAGGTTAGCAAAATAAGAGAAGTGAAAACCCCGGTTCGTGGAACTGAAAAAAGCGCTGGTATCGATTTCTTTGTACCAGAAGGTATTAGTGAAACCCTATCCCCAGGCAAGTCGTGTTTGATTCCAAGCGGTATAAAAGCAAGTGTGCCAGATAATCATGCCCTCATTGCTTTCAATAAGAGTGGAGTAGCGGTGAAAAAGAATCTGCATGTTGGGGCCTGTGTAGTTGATGAAGACTATCAGGGTGAGATTCACATTAACTTGACCAACGTTGGTAAAGAAGCTGTAGATATTAAACCGGGAGAAAAAATAATTCAGTTCGTCTTAGTTCCAGTTTTTTATGACGAAATTACTGTAGTTGACGAAACTGATCTCTTTCTCCAGAGAACTGAACGGGGATCTGGTGGCTTTGGAAGTACGGGTGTTGTGTGATGGTAGAGACTAGAACTTTAGTTGTTGATGTTGATGACACGATATCAACTCATCGGAACCGTGACTATGAAAACGCGATTCCTCATACTAAAATTATCAAAAAGCTCAACAAAATGTATGATTCCGGCTGGAAAATAGTCTACTTTACTGCTCGTGGACAAGTTTCTTGTAACAGCGATTTAGAACTAATAAACCAACTAAGACGACCCGTCCTAGAAGCTTGGATGGAAAAGCACGGCGTAAAATATCATGACCTTCTCTTTGGCAAGCCGATCGGAGTTTATTACATAGATGATAAAGCTATGCGCCCTGATGAATTTATGGAGCTTGAATACGAAGTATTAAAGGGAGGTTCTGGGGGTTCTGTCGAAAAAGTAGGAGACAGGATTATAAAGAAAGCTAAAAATGCCAAAGAGCAAGCTCGATGGTATGGTTCCGCTAGAAGCCTATGCCACGTGCCAGCAGTCAATACGTACTACGGTGATACTTTAGACATGGAGTATATCGACGGTAAGAGTTTAAACGACGTCTGTAATAAAAGCCACTTAGACCACTTAGTAGATTTGTTAACTAGGTTTAGCGATATAAAGGTTCCAAACAGCAATTGGCAAACCATGGTTGATCGGGTTAAGGATCACATGTCTCTAAATGCTGTTCGCAACGAAATGGATATTGTAAACCTTTTAGAGAGTGAACAAGTCAGAAACTTTATGGAAAGCCAAGCTAGCTTTTCTCACGGAGATCTTACTTTTGAAAACTGCATCGTCCGAGACGATAAGATTTACCTTATAGATCCAAACTGTCCGGATAATATATACAGTTCTTGGGTTATGGATATCGGAAAGATTTACCAATCTCTTCATCACTCTTACGAGGAAAGCTTTTCTGGTTTTGAGGCTAAAGTTGATAAAGCTTACCTCTTTTCTTACCTTAGAACTAAATTTAAGGAAAGTTTTTCTAGATATTTTCTTCTATGCGAAATGATTCACTACATCCGGATGTTGAAGTATAAGAACGAAGAGCAGAAACCTCTTGTGAGAAAAAGGATACAAGATATATTCAGGGAAGTAAAAGTTGTTTTTAGATAAAAAGAAGTTAGCTGATAAGATTGGCAAAGAGCCGGTAATTGGTTTTACATGTTCGACTTTCGATCTTTTCCATGCTGGCCATGTCGTAATGTTGCAGGAGAGTAAGTCATTGTGCGATTACCTCGTTGTAGGATTACTAACAGATCCCACTATAGATAGGCCTGAAACTAAAAACAAGCCTGTCCAAAGTGCTATGGAGAGATATCTGCAGTTAGCAGCATGTAAATATGTTGATGAAATTATACCTTTTGAGTCTGAAAAGGACTTGGTTGACTTGATTTTGACGATAAACCCAGATATAAGGGTTGTTGGCGAAGAATATAAAGGCACTGATCACACTGGCGTTGGTTTGTGTCCTATCCATTATAATAAGCGGAGGCACTCTTTCTCTACTACGCAGCTAAGAGAGAGAGTTTTAAAAACAGGAGAAAAATCTTAAATGAAGATTGCGATGATTTTTGGCAAAGGTCTAGATGGTTGTGGGGTCCAGCGCGGAGCGGTAGAGATAGCTACTTGGGCTCAAAGAAATGATGTTCAGTTTCATATCTACTCGATGAAAGGGAGAAGCTTCGCTAGAGCTAAAGGCCACTCTATGCCAATCGAGCCAGTTGATTTCAAATATACAGATATCCCAGCTTTAGTAGAGAAGCTTAACCGCGATTATGATATCGTGATTTTAAATTCTTACCCTTCTTCGAAGCATGATCCCGCTGCTGTCATTTCTTTCTATGAAAACCTAGTCAAAAAGATTGATAAACCGGTCCTAGTTGGTATGATGCACGAGATTAAAAAAGCTAATATCGATGCTATTCCAATGATACTTCCTATCTTGAATTATTGTGATATTGTTTATAACTTTTCAGAAAAAACATTTTTCTCTAACGAGTTCTCTTCTTACTTTCCATCGAAGAATCTAGGAGAGAGAACCAAGAGGTTTAAGATGTGGATTGATTTAAAGGAGTTAGAGAAGAACTACAGGAATATCTACAGTTTGAGTGATAAAGACAGGAAGTTAATGTACGTTGGCCGTTGGACTTCTATGAAAGATCCTAGGAGAGTTCTCGATCTTTATCCGGTAATGCAACGAAAAGATCCAAACTTTCGCCTTGCTCTTCACGGCATCGAGCGTTCTATTGGTGCTAAGTTTGACATTATAGATCATCCTAACTCGGTTTATGATTTAAACTTTAGAGGCTACGACTGGGAAGTTGAAGGTGTTCCAACTTTCGGGCCCTACAACTATGCTGACGGCATGGAGTTGATCTCTACCTCTATGTTCGCTTGTTCGTTCTATAGGCTTCCAAAAGAACCTCAGAATTACGGCGATAGAATGGAGTACACGCAGATTGAAATAATCGGTTGTGGAACTATTCCTGTTTTTGATAAGCATTATGGAGAAAACAATTTTGACTCTAACGGACAACGATATATTGATAACGATTACCTAGCTGTTTGGTCATCTCGTGACGATCTAGAAGAGACTGCTGATAAACTAATATCTATCGCAGATAGCCCCTCCGAACAAAAGAAGTACAGGGATTCGAGTTTCGATTTCATAGATCGAGAGTTCAACGCTGACAATGTTTTACCCGAGATGTTTGATTACATTATGAAGACAGGAAAAGATAGTAATAAGTTTTCTAACGATAAGGAAATGCTTACTCACTTGTTCCAAAGCGATAAAGCTTTTGAAGACTACCTCAAGATACTGGAACAAGAGAAAGTTCCAGCTGTCGGTATTAAACAAGTTACTAATCAATCGTTATGTTTTTTTGAAAAGAAAGCTCGCCGTGAATTTGCGTGCTACAAACAGAGAAAGACTAGGAGAAGAAAATGAGTGATATTTCTTGGGCGACGATGATTCCTTTGATAGGAGGCTCAGCGATTGGATGTAGCCAAGCTACTGGTAACTTACCTAAGTTTCATCTAAGCTTTAAAGCTTTTGAGCAGAATGAGAATCACCTTATGAATTATTGGCCAAATGTAAGAAGGATAGATTTGGATGAGAGTATACTTCCAGAAGAAAACTTAGATTTCGTTAATTCAGTTTGTCCGTGTGCTGGTCTAAGTCAACTAAATACCAGTCAAGATCAGGAAACAAGAAACAGCCAAAATGCTTGGATGATGAAAACTTCGAAGATTGTGTTAGAAGAATTAAAGCCTAGAGTTTATTGGGGAGAAAACGCTCCAGCGTTGTATACAAACTCTGGAAGACACGTTAGAGCACAACTTTCAGAAATAGCAGAAAAAAACGGTTACTCTTTTTCGATTTATAAGACTTCGACGTTTAAACACGGAATTCCACAAAAGAGGTTAAGAACTTTTTATTTTTTCTGGGATTCTAATACTGCTCCAATTATGAACTGGTACGATAGAAAACATGATAAACTGATTGATTACTTGAATATGATTCCAGAAGATTCAGAACAACAAGATTTATATAATATAGAAAACATTTTCGAAAAATTTCCATCTTATACTTTCTTGTTAGAGAAATACAAATTGAATCATGGAGGCTTTATTGATAAATTCGGCTCAGGCCCAGCTCACTCAGTCCACCAATTTGTTGTTAGGAACGAACTGATTGATGAATGCTTAGATTGGCTTTTGAAAAATAATCCCGATCACAAAGAAGTTAGAAAATTCGAACACATCAAAAACAAGCTGTCTATGGGGAAGAGTTTCCTAGATCATTCTCCAGCTTTCTACAATTCTTGTACTAACGCGATAGTTGGGAGAACTTTGCAGATGATAATGCATCCAACCCAGCCACGCGGAATGAGTCACAGGGAGATAATGCACCTGATGGGACTACCTTCAGACTTCAATCTTCAAACCAAAAGGCTGAATGACGTAGCTCAAAATGTCCCAACTTGCACCGCTAGGGATATGACGCATGAAGTAGTGAAGTATCTTCGAGGAGAGTTGGAAGATTCTGGTTTCTCTAACTACAAGCAGGACAATATAAAAATGGTTTCGGAGGAATTGTGAGAGCTTTAGTCACTGGAGGGTGTGGATTTATTGGCTCTAATCTGGTTAAAAAATTAGTAAGTCTAGGGTGGAAGATAGACGTTGTAGACGATCTTTCTAACGGAGACATAGAAAACATCTCTCCTATCGATATAAGGGTAGTAACACCAGGATTGCTTAACGGGTATGACTCTTCTAGAGAGTCGGGAAAGACATTAGTGATAACAGGAGACTTTGCATCTCCTCAAGTTTTATCGAGAGTTGTTGAAAAGAAGTATGATATAGTTTTTCACTTAGCGGCTTTACCAAGGGTAGAGTATTCTGTAAAAAACCCAGTCATAACTACAGAACAAAACGTTACTAAAACAGTTTTGCTCATGACAGCTTGCATCGATAATATTAAGAGGTTAGTTTTTAGTAGTTCTTCAGCTATTTACGGAAACTCTGAAGATAATTTTCCCTCTTTAGAGCTCGGTCAAAGTTCTCCTGAGTCTCCATACGCACTTCAAAAAAGGGTAGTTGAAGATTACTGTTCTCTCTATTCGAGAATTTACGGTCTAGATAGCATTTGCCTAAGGTATTTTAATGCATACGGTCCCGGACAACTGGGAGATAGCCCGTACTCTACAGCTATTTCCGCCTGGATGGATAAAATCAAAAAAGGGTTACCGCTTCGAAGCGACGGAGATGGCGAACAAACAAGAGACATGATATACGTAGATGATATTGTAGAAGCCAATCTTATTGCTTCTCTCCAAGAGGGAAAATTCGATGGAGATATTTTTAACATTGGAACTGGCAAAAGCTACAGTAACAATTATATAATCGAGTTATTAGGGGAAAACTTTGAGTTGAATATAGTTAAAGCTCCGGAGAGGCTCGGCGATGTCAAGCATACGAGGGCTGATGTCTCTAAAGCAGAAAATGTTTTAGGTTTTAAGAGTAGGGTAGGTCTAAAAAAAGGTCTACAGAAAACTATTGAGTGGTGGGGTTTAAATGAGAAACAATCCTAGATTTGAAATTTTTACCGGTCCAATGTTCGGCGGAAAGACAACTAGACTGCTTTCTGCGCTCGAAAGATACAAATACCAAAATAAAAATGTTCTCCTTTTTAAGCCAAAAGTTGACATAAGATATTCTGAAGACTCCGTTGTAACACATTCAGGTCTAAAATGGAAGTGCAGTAAGAGTAATTTAAATAAAGTAATCAGAGTAAGTTCAAGTTCGGAGTTATCTAGATATTTTAAAACTTACAACGAGCAATATGAAGTAGATGTTGTTGCTCTCGATGAAGCTTTCATGATAGAAGATGTTTCTGATGTCTTGATAGAGATTTATAAATCTGGAAAAACTGTCCTAGTTTCAAGCCTTCAACTTTCCTCTAACGGAGAACCATACAAAGAGATGAATAAGATATTGCCTTGGGCTACTAACATACAAATTTGTCCAGCAGTATGCTCAGATTGCGGAGAAGATGCTTACTTTACTAAGAAGATTTCCGGGGAAGATCATGAAAAGATAGAAGTAGGAGGATCGGAATTGTATCAGCCTAAATGTTTTGCTCATTTCATAAACGAGTAAAAATGAATATTTATAATTAGAGTTTTATAATCTAGATAAATTTATTTAGATATTTTTAGAGAGTGTAATAATGGTAGAACCTAATCAAGTGAATTGCGTAATATACCACGCAGACTGTACCGATGGATTTGGCGCAGCATATTCAGCATGGAAACAATTAGGAAGTCGTGCTGAATACCATGCTTGCAAACATGGCCAAAATCCGCCGGATGTAGAAGGCAAAGTTGTTGCTATATTAGATTTTTCTTTCGACAACGCGACAACTAAGCAAATGATAGAAGAAGCTGACGGGCTTATTGTTATAGACCATCACAAGTCAGCAATGGTTGAGTTACATGATATATCGAATACACACTTTGATATGACAAAGAGTGGCGCTATGCTAGCATGGGAGTTTTTTCACCCAGGAAAAGAAGCCCCTAAGTTTATCAAGTACATTCAAGATAGAGATCTATGGAAGTGGGAACTTGAATACTCTAAAGAATTCAGCGCTGCTTTCGATATGGTACCTTTTGAATTTGAAGAATTTGAGAAGTTTGAGGACGATTCGGTTTTCGATGACTCTGTCAAGAGAGGCAGCTACATCTTGGCTTATTCGAAGACCGTGATTAAGAAAGTTTGTGAAAAAGCAGTTATCCGTTACTTTGAAGATAAAAAGATTATGATAGTAAACGCTTCCCACTGGATGTCTGAGATTGGATCAAGGTTATCTCCCGATTGTGATTTCGCTGTTATCTGGTATTTTGATCATGATAGTGGGGTTACTAAGGCTAGCTTAAGATCTTTTCACGATAATGTCGATGTCAGTGAGTTTGCTAAAAAGTTTGGGGGAGGCGGTCATAAGAAAGCTGCAGGCTTTACTCTTCTTAAAGATCAGCATATAGATGATTTATTTACCCTTGAACCAGAAAAAGAAGAAGAATCTTCATAATTAATTGATGCGGAGGACAGCATGAAAAAAAATTCCGAAATATTATATGAGATGTCTCTAAAGCTAGCTGATGAATCAGTTCTTTTAGAGCACTCTCTTTCCAACCAATCTATATACGGCGTGATCTCAGAAGACATTGAAGACGCTGACGTTGAAAAACTAAGAAAAGCAGTCAAATCTGCTATCTCTTCTGTAGATCAGAATTTGAAAACTTCTAGCGATTTAAAGCTTTCTTCTTTAGTAGATTATTTCACTAAATTAAAAAATACTTTGAAAAAAGCAGACAATTTCACTTCTAAACTAGATTTGTCTGATCCGAAAACTGCGATTAAGCAAGTCCAGGGTTTCTTTGGTAAGAAGATAGATTCTGCTCGAGCTTTACAAGCGGTTATTGATTTACAAAATAAATCAAACACAGCAACATCTACTATGAGTAGCGCTTTAGAGTTAATTCTTAAAAATTTAGCAGGAAAAGAAATTGGAGATGAAGTCGTTCTAGGAGATTTAGACAGTGAAAAGCATGGTCTAACCAGCGACGATCTGAAGTCCGGAGTATCTAAAGCTTTTAAAAATTCTAAGCCAAAAGGTTTTATGGCCAAGCTAGGTAGCTTACTTGGAAAATCAAAAGTTGCTCAAATACCAGGCGCCGAAGCTGTAGAAGAATTCCCAGCAGATAAACTGGCAGACGATTTCATGAGTTTGACTTACGGACAGCTAAAGTCGCTCATGGATATTTCCTCAAAAACAGCGAAAGTTGCTGAAAAGGCAGCAGTTCCAACAGATGCTATAAAGTCGATTCAATCTTCCGCAGCTGAAGCAGCTCCCCCAGGAAAAGAAGCCTCTGGAGAGAAATCTGAAGATAAGCCTGAAGGTAAGTCTGAAGAGAAGTCCGAAGAGAAGCCTGAAGAAGCTGGTGGAGAAAAAGCATCCGAAAAGCCTCCCGAGAATCCCGAGCAAGAATCAGATCCTGCTAAAGAGATAAAAGCTGCAGCCGCAGCGGTTAAATCTAAGCCTATGTCTCCAAAAGATGCAATATCGAAAGCGCTTACGGATTGGGAAAGTTCTCTTTCAAAATCTAGTCAAGGTACTTTGAAAAGAAAAAATAGAAATCAAGAGTTAAAAGATGGCATCTTTACAGGGATAGACAAAGGTAAAGCAGCAGTTCAGAGAGCGGTTGCTAAAGCGATTAAAGACTGGCGTGCGAACCACGAAGATGCTTTGATAAAATCTAAGAGGTTTGCTAAGAAAAACTTTGATTCTCTTCAGAAAATGATTCCAGCTTTAGCTGCTCAAGTGTTAGCTCAAACTAAGGAATCAAGAACTAGAAAAGTTTCTAGGAAAGAAATAACTAAATTCGTTAACAAGAGCTTAGACGATAAATTCAAAAATCCTAATAACTTATTCGAAACTTGGCAAAAGAATGCTGGGCTACTAAAAGACTGATTAATATGAAAAAAGAGTTAAGACCATCTTGGGATAGGGTTTGGGCAGACGTAGCGGAATCTATATCTAAAAGATCCTACGACCCAAGGTACCGAGTAGGGGCGATTGTAGTAACATCTGATAATACACAAGTTTTATCGGTTGGTTATAATGGTAATTATGCTGGAGGTCCAAATGAAGTTGAGTCTGAGGAACCAGGGCAATCAGGTTTTATTCACGCAGAAATAAACTGTTTGCTAAAAATGGACTATAATAACCCTAAGAAAAAAGTTATGTACTTGACTTTAAGTCCTTGCAGGACATGCGCTAAAGCGATAGTGAACGCAGGAATATCTCAAGTCGTATATACTAGAGACTACAGGGATACTGCTGGTTTGGAAATCTTAGAAAAAGCAGGAATAACCTGCAGAAAATACTTAGATAGTAACGAGGCTTAAAATGAATAGACCGGAAACTTTTTTAAAAGCTCTTCTCTTAAAAGAATACGAAGATAGATTGAAGGTAGTATCTCTCTTGAGTGAAACTTCAGTTAACGATAAAAAGGGGAGGATAGTCTTAGAGCCCGACTTAAAAGTAAGGCATAAAAATTCTGGTTTTGAATACACGATTAAAAAGATAAAAGACGAAGATGGAAATATTTCCATTACTCTTAGAACCCCAGAGTCTCCTAGGATTACATCGCCTGTTTCTACACAGAAAATTATAGGTGGTCCGGAAGAAGAGTTAGCTAAAATGACAACAGCAGATAGCTCTGAATTTTCTATCGATAAAGACGATTTTGAAAAAAATTACGAGGTTGACTGATGAAAGACATGAAAGAAATGGTTTTGAAAGAAATAAAAAGTTCCCTCAATAAAGAGTTAAATGAAGCTTACGTAACACAGTCTAAGAAATACGAAATTCCTACTGAACTCTTGAGTGAAAAGACTAAAAATAGCCACCAGCAAATTTTGGAAGATCACGTTAAGAAGCTTAACGAAGTTTCAGCTTTTCTAGATACTGCGGAGAGGGAGTTAGCTGACATTAATAACTCTAAGCTTCGCTCTCTCAAAGAGGACGAAGTATATAATTTAAACGCTTCTTTTTTACACGCTTACTATTTTGAAAACATCGGAGATCAAAACTCAGTCATCAATATGGATTCAATAGCTTTCTTGAGATTAGAGAGAGATTTTGGATCTTTTGACGCTTGGCAAAAAGATTTTATCGCTTGCGCTCTTAGCTCTCGTAACGGTTGGGCAGTGACTGTTTATAATTTTTTCTTAAACAGATATATGAACGTTGTAGTAGATCTGCATAGTAATCACGTTCCTTTCGCAAGCTATCCCGTTATAGTCCTAGATTGTTGGGAACACGCATACTACAGAGATTATCTGGGAGATAAGAAATCTTATACTTTTGCTATGATGAAAGAACTGAAGTGGTCTAGGATAGAAGAGAGAATTAAAAAAGTTGAGTCCATGTCAAAAGCTAATCAAGGAAAACTGTAATGAAGAGAGATGACATAAAAGAATTTCTAGAGTTAGTATCAGGTTTTAAGAAGTCTAGCCGGATGCTAGCTGAAGCCCCAGAGGACGAAGAGTCTGAAGAGGGTGAAGACTCCGAAGAAGAAAGCGAAGAAGAAGAAAAAGAAGAAAAAGAAGATGACGTTAAAATCACCAAAGACGAAAAGGTTGAGCTAAACAAAAGTTTAGACGATTCCTTAAATGCTCTCTTTGTTGACATTGAATCTGATGCTTTAAAAAGCGCTGCAGTTCAGAGAGATGAGTCTTACTCTCTCAAGGCTGCTCTGTTGAACGAGGTCGAAGAAGCCGAGATAGACGTAGAGAAATTCGCGGCTGAAACCGCTAGGATTATAAAAAACGCTGACGTGCTACTTGACATCGAAGAGATTATTATGTCTAAAGCTAGAGATTACTTAATTTCTAAATACGGAGAATCTACTGAGGAAGATTTTCTAGACATAATGAGAAAAAGATTCAGCGTTGATTATCGTTCTGACCACGAGAAGGAACAAGCCCAGAGAGAATTACCAACGCCTATAGCTGTTGGGGCCGGAGGAGAAGGGGCATCAGGTTGAATAGAAAATCTGTTCATATTAACCTTAATGAAAGCGTTCACTCTGAATTCAGAATTCTTGCTTTTAAAAACAAACTCTCTATGCAGGAGATAATATCTGGTCTCGTGACATGTCTTGTCGATAAAGATCCCCACCTTGAAGATCTTGTCAAAAAGCTTAAAGAAAATAAGAGAAATAAAGAGCTTAAGAAGATAACCAACGTCGAGTCTATGGATATTTTCGATGAAATAGTCTCTGGATCTCCTTGGAATCCTGAAGAAAAATAGCCGTTTTTTGACATGCGTGATAGTTAATAGTATCATGGAGGTGTTCAATGACACAGGCAGCTAAAGCTTTTGCTGACAAGCATTTAGAGAGATTTATATCAAGAAAATTTTTAGCGTGGATTACCGCTACTGGGTTATGTTTTGTAGGTACTGTTACCAGTGGAGATTGGGTTGCAGTAACTTTGGCTTACATCGGTTCTCAAGCCCTTGTTGACTTAGCGGTACAGTGGAAACATGGTAAGCTAGCGAATAAGGGCTGATAATGGCATTTTTAGATTTTTTAGAAAAGACTTGGAAATTTTTATTAGGTGCAGCTATCACGATTTTGGGCGGAATTATGCTTTTTAAAAAAGATAGATCTGCAGAGATAATAGAGAAATCAACAGAGTCTGGAGTAGAAGCTCTAGATGAAGTGATTATTTCTAACGAAGTAAGGGAAGAAAAAATAGAAAAAGTAGAATCAGAGCACGAAGCTGAGATCGCTAAGATACGAAGAATCTACGAGAAAAAAAAGGACGTTCTTCACGAGCGCGTTAGGAAAAAGATAGAACTTTCCTTAGAACACGGAAGAACTGTAAAAGCTACTAGTTATTTAGCTCAATCTCTCAATATAAAGAACTTAGACAAGATTGATAACTAACTTAAACTTTGCTTGATTGCAAGATATTATTACCTTATGAAAAAATTTCTGTGTACTTTACTTTCGATTGTGATGTTATTCACTCCAGCACTCGCTCAAGAAGCTGCGATGAAAACTGTGATCAAAGGAGAATCAGTTCCTTTCGACGGAACTCTCTTGAATCAAGAGGCTGTAGCGGAAATGTTAGTAAAACTAAACAGTTCTCAAAAGATTTGTGAACTAAAGCTAAAAGAAGAAGCAGAGATTCAAAAATCAAACTGCAACCTCGCAGTAGATAAGCTCAAGATAGCTAATGATTTTGAAATAGCTGTATATAAATCTCAGAATAATTTTTTAAGAAAACAGATTGATTTGTCGACAAGAGAGCTTGAGAGAAAAAATGTAGCTACTGAGTGGTGGTTCGTTGGTGGTTTTGTTTTAGGAGCTTTGACAGCTTTAGGCTCCGGATATATAGCAAGCAAAATTGCCGAATGAGGTATTGTTGCCATTCTAGTTGATAATTAATCATGAGGTGTTTAACATGAAATACAATAATATTAGAAAAATCGTTAATGGTATTCTTTTCGAAACTTCTTACAATATAAGATCTACAGAAGATCACCGGGCAGGGCAATTTGCAGCTCACCAAACCGGAGAAGAAGATTCAGGTAAGCCATCCTTGCCTAAGGAGTTACCCCTACAACCAAGCGATAACATGGGTTTAAATTCTATCGTATCTCGTCCTCCAATCGAAGACGACAGCTATGTTCCAAAAACTCCTTCGGAGCTAGGGGCTGCAATCAAAGCTTTATCCGAGTTGATGGGCAACGATGAAGTTTCATCTATATACCCTCAAATAAAAGATATAATGAAAAACGGTACTGGCTCGGAAAAAGTAAACGAAGCCTATAACGATTACGGTGATTTTGACTTACCGGATGATAGTGATATGCCCGAAGAGTTCAGAAGTGGCTACTCTATAGAAGAGCCAGAGGACGAGCCAGAACCTTCTCCAAGTTTTAAACCTTCGAAGACTTCAGGCGAAGCTAGCTTGGACGATATCCTGAGTTTAGGAATATTACCAGATGAAAAAAAATCAATATCTAGTGCAAAGCAGTTTGTAGGTAAGAGTCAAGCCAACTTAGCTTTGCGCCTTGCTTTCGGTTTACCGGAAGTAGAGAAAGCTATGGAATACGCACTCAATATATGGGTCGGAGCTCTCAAAGCAGACGGCGGGATAACTGAAGAGCAAGCCGCGGGTTTCCTTCAAAACCCGAAAGGCGCTATAAAATCACCTGGCCTTAAAGCTTTCTTTCAGTTAGGCTTTGCTGGACCTGCCCTGAAGCCGATATTAAACGCTCGAAATCGGCAAATTAAAAAAGAGATTGTTGATTTAGGCACTCCAGACTGGTTGAAGAATATGCTCTTTAGTCAAACTGTTGGCCTCTCTCCAGTTAACGGTAAGAAGATTCGGATGAAATTAGTTGATAACTATAAAGATGCCGAGATGAACGAAGTCGACGATATGGTTAGAAAATACGCTGGCTATGTCAAGTCTAATTATGAAAAATATCAGAAAGATTATTTTAAGAGCGTTGATTTAACCAAGGAAGTAAGAAACGCTTGGTCTAAACTATCTACTGACCAAAAAATAGATATCACCTACGCGGCTATGGACGAAGTGATAGACCACGACGAGAAATCAAGAAAAGCTGGCTTACGATGAAGCTTAAGAGCGTGATGCAGGAAGGTTTTTTAAGAGAGTTTACAAATCCTTCTTTCTTACCTACAAAACTTCCATCTTCGAAAAGTGGTATGCCTTGCTCAGTCAAAGGAAACAGTAAATGGAAAGAGGGTCCTGGCTTTTCTTCTAAGGGTTTTTACTTTTCGTCTAGGATTCAGCTACACTCTTTCTGTCGCTACATTTTCGACTTAGAACAACAGCACGGGATAAAAGTTTCGCTTGAATATTCTCATGATACCGAAAACGCAAAGATATCAGTGCCTCACAAAATGTTAAGCGGAAGCCACTTTAGAGCTTTCTTTTTGGAAATAGATAATATCTATCACGATGTTATTGCGAGCTTTAACAATGGATGACTATGCGAACGATGAATTCAGGAGAATACTAAGCAACCCTGGAAATGAAATAATATCTGATTCGTTAAAAGAGAGACTGAGCTACTCTGAAAAATCGATAAACTTCTCTATATCTTTTGGCGACAGCGTAATCGAGTGTAGTTTGGATTCTTTCTCTATTTCGCCTTTGAGTAACAAAATATCTAGGATATCTCTTTTGGTAAATTCGGAAGTTGCTAGCTCTATTCTATCTATGAGAGAGTTTGCTGTATCTTGTAGCAACCTAGATATCCAAGTAGATTCCAGCGATGTAGAAAATATAGAGTGTTTCAAATATAACCAAGATACTTATTCGTTAGAGTTATCTTTAGGAAGTGAGGAGATAATAAATGATTGATGATGACCTTTTGAGAAAAGCTGTTTTAGAATCTTATGCTTCTATAGCTGATCAGATTGATTCCTCTCAGGAAGAAAAAGAGAGACAAAATTCTATATCCGATGACATCGACGACGAAGGAGTGAGAAGAAAATCATCCTCTAAGTCCGAGGTAGATGAAGAAGAAGAATCTTTAGAAAAAGAAAAAGATAAACTAGATTTAGTAGACAAGGAAGACAAAGAGTCGAAAAAGTTTTCTTACGAAATACCAGAAAAAATGCCAAAAAGTATCCAGTTTAAAGATATTGTAACTCAATTGAATGCGCTGCGATCTGGTGCTAGCTTAAAAGATGATGAAGTTAAAAAAGGTTTGCTTAAGTATTTTGATAATTTAAAATCTGACGAGAAGCAAGAACTCTTTTCTATGATGTCAGGATTTGCTACTATAATGAATAAAGCCGGAGGGGTAGAAGACGCGCCAGTTCCCGACGATATCAAGAAACCTTCGGGTAAAGGTGACGTAAAAATTCAGCCAACTAAAACCTTGAGTAATTCTCCCATAGTTGTAGGTGAAGTTTCCGAGAAGTTTAAAGAAGCCATGATAGTGAACGAGAATACTAGAAATAGTTAAAGAAATTAATACCTTTTTAGATTTAAATGGTAAAAAAAAGCAATAAACCTACCATTAACGAAGTTTTAGAATCTCTTTCGAAAGGAGATGTTCTATACGAGATAGAGGGTGATACTGTCTATTTTGGTTACGACTTGATTGGTTCATCATTTTTCTTCGATAGAAAGCTTCAGAGGCGAATAGACAACTCTAGAATAGATTTTCTAAAAGTTGTTAGAGCTATATTTCTTTTCTTTGACATTAAATCAGTTAACCCTAGCTCTATTTGGCTTAAGTGCAAAATAAGAGAAGATAAGAAGCTAATCCAAATTGTAGAGATAGATTCTAACGGATCTTTTTTTACTAAAAAACTCTGTATTAGTTTCCTAGAAAATTTTCAAGATTTATATTTCGGGCATTTCTCCATCATAAAGAATCCTTTTTCTTTTGAATGGCATACCAGAGAAGAAGATATAGATTTTTTGCTGGAAAACTTTCTCTCCTTAGACGAAAGTATTTCTCGATTTTCTGAAGATAATAAGAAAAAATTTTTTCAATTCTTAGAAAAATCGTTAATATTAAATGGACAACCCGAAATGAGCGATTTAAAGATAACAGATTGTAGATCTTTCCTGATAAAGAGCTCTATCAATGAATTAAGGATATTTAGGAATTAACAGATGGAAGAATACAAAGAGTATATAAAATTCGCTTCTTTAGTTTTAGAAGAAAATCAGAATTGGATGGATTTTAAGAAAATTATGTTAAAGTCTATTCCTCCTAGAATGAGAAAAAATTTTAGTACTAGAGATCCTAAAACTAAAAAACAGAGCCTGAATAGTTTCGAAAGAGAAATAATTGATATTTATTACGGAGAAACAGGGGTTAAATTGAAATTAGAGATTAATCATGATTAAAGATAAAATTACTAAAATTTTTGTTAGAGACTCTCTCATCAACGAGAGCTCTCAGTACGGCATCTATCTATCGAACGACGAGTTCATGGAATATTTTGTGTCTCCATTTACTGATGTTTTGAAAGCCGCTAAACTTACACTTAAAGACGTAGGAACTGGCGTTTTGTATAATATGAGGATTTTGTTTACCTTTAGCACTACCAAGAAGCAGAGGCTGCTAAATGCATACCAGCAAAAACAAGATCAGTTCGCTAAAGAGCATTCGGACTTTGTAAAAAGGGTTAGTGGCGGTATGGGCACTGATGCTAAGATAGTCGCTTTCATGGCAAACCCTACAGCTTATCTAGGAGTCCAAGCCCTGAGAAAAGGGGTTGATGCTGCTAAATTTGTGAACGATGTTTTCAAAGAACAGAGACTAGCCGTGAAAGATCAGGAAGAGGGTGGCGTAGGTCCTGATGGGAAAGTCACAGGCGACACGCGTGGACCTCTAAGGGGAGCGTTGGCTGATTTGAAGAATCTTTTTTTCGGAGAGTCTTTAGATAGAGATCATCTAGACGTCCTCTTGGAAGTCAACGGAGAGAGCATAGATATCGGAAAAGAGATCGAATCAGAAATCAAGAAGCAGGGTTTGGACTTTGATTTAAAAAAGGCGGAAGAAGATTTTCGAGAATTCGTATCGGAAAAAGAGTCTGCTATAAAAGAGATTGTTGATGAAGGCACTCCGGATCGAATGAGAGCTCTATCCGAAATGATGTCTGCTAAAACGTACGAAGCTCTTGAGTCAGCTGTTAAATCTGCGAAAAATGCTGACGTTGATATGGGTAACTATTTAGCTGATTTTAAAGCGGAAATGGCTAGAGGTTCTGAAGAGATAAAGAACAAATTCAGTGAAGAAAGCAGTAGTGAAGAATCGAAGGAGTCTGTGTTAATTCAACAAATGAACAAGCTTCCGGCTATCAAGAAACTTGGAGACAAAGTTACAGCAAAAGACTATGAGAGAGAGATGAAGGATTATTTATTCAACACTCTGAAATCAAACCTTCAAGAAGATGGAAGAAAAATATTTAAAGAAACACAGTCGGACATGACAGAAGTTTCAAATATTCTTTTAGCTCCATATAAAAGCATCGAAGAAATGAAAGAAGAGTTAGGCGATGCTAGTCCAGAAGCCTCAGCTATAGTTTCGAAGATTTCTGACGTAGTGAATGCTATACAATTCAAATAAATTTTAAAAATTACAGATACAGTTCTATTTTATTTTGTATAATGATATCAAAAGAGAAGGAATACTATGGATAACTGGATACCCGAAATATGCTATGAAGAAGATTCTGAAGGATTGAGCTCCCATATCCCGTTTATACAAGTTCCTGTGGGAAAAAAGATGCCGAGTTTCTTGTTTATCTTTGAGTCTCGGGAGACAGGCGAATTTGAACCTGGGGAAGATGGAAATCCACTTCCTATCTACGACATGGATTTATGTCAGTATGCTGATATGTCTACTTTGAAAAACAAACTAGATCCAAAAACTTTTGACAAAGTCAGGCTAGCACTTGGTTTAGAACCACTGGCTTCTGCGACTAAAAAAGGTAAAGAGATATCTAAAAAGGTGAGAGAAAACCTGAACTAATTCATGTAATTCAACGCTCGACGTTATATAATTTATACATGAGTGAAATATACATAACTGAAAAAATGGCTTTTCGTGCTCTTAACAAGATGTACGATTTCAATCAAAAACTTTCTGCTCTTTATGAATCCGAAGGGTTAAATATAAAAGCAGACATCGGCAGAAGAAATATTCTGATGTCCTCTATTCAAGAAAAAGAATTCTCCAAGGAACTTTCTAAAGTCTATTCCGGTGTCGTTAACGACGGAAGATCGGGTCAGCCTGATATCGTGATTGGCGAAATAGACACAGAACTTGAATGCAAGCTGACATCGCCTCACAGAAATAAAACTTGGGCTCTCCAATGCGATTACGCAACTCTAGAAAAGAAGGGTGTTCTAGATTTTTTATATATGCTAGTAGACAGAGATTTTGAAAATGCGGCTGTTTTGTATTTCAAAGAACTTTCTACAGAAGATTTTCACCCACCAGCTTCTGGCTCTAGAGGTAAGTCGAGGATGAATAAACACAAGGCTATGTTAAAATGCACTCCGCTTTTTGGAGGAGTGATTGATAAAAACTTAGAGATTATTGCTCGTGCGGAGCAAATTGTCACAGATTCAAAAAAGCCTCCCTACCAAAAGAAAAAAGCTATGGAAAGAATTATAAATTGGGGTAGGAAAGAAAAGCAATACTCTTTCAAACTGGAGAAGATAGTTGAAAACAGATAAGATAAGCAAAGTCGGAGATTATGTATTTCTCTTTTTCGATAAATCAGGAAGCATTTTTTCTGCTAGGATTTTAGAAAAAACCGTCAAAGAAACTATTTCTGACGGTTTAAAGACTGAATACATTTTGGAAGCTTATAATCGAGAAGCAGATCAGATATCCTCTCAGAGGATCAAATACAGTGAAGATAAGTGCAAGATGTTTTCCGATCTGAAGGATTTAGAAAAAGAGTTGCAAAATCACGTTGCCCAAGCAGTTAAAGCTATGCTGTTTGATTGCAAAGAAACATTTGAAATAGCTAAGAAGAAATCAGAAGAGAATAAGATTTGAAAAACGTACTTCTTTTAGATGCTAACAATCTAATCTATAGGGCTAGGTATTCTGCCAAATACGCACGCGAAGGAGATGCCGCTATCATCTATTCGTTTTTTAGAAGCCTTCGCCCTTTGATAGAAAAATTTGATCCAGATGTCTGTTATTTTGTTAGAGACGGCGCGCCAGTCGATAGGTTAGATATTCTTCCTGAATACAAGGGAAATAGAATTAGAGAACATGACGAGAATTTTTTCTCTCAAAAGAGAGAGATTGAAAATCTAGTTGATAGTTTTTTCCCAATCGCAGTCTGCAGAGATCTGAACTTAGAGGCTGACGACTTAATAGCATACTTGGTTTTAGAAAAGCACGAAGAAGATAAATGCGTAGTGGTGTCTTCCGATACTGATTTTATTCAACTTCTTCAAGAACATAACAACTGTGAGCTTTATAATCCTATTACTAAGAAAATGAGAGAGGCTCCAGAATATGATTACCTAACTTGGAAATCCTTAAGAGGAGACGGCTCCGACAACATACCTGGAATACCGAGAGTTGGAGATAAAACTGCGGAAAAGCTAGCTAGGGATTTAAACAAATTGTCTGGATTTCTAGAAAAAGAAGAGTCTAACAAAGAAATTTACGAAAGAAATAGATCTTTGATCAGGTTCCGTCGCCCTAAAGATGTTTCCGAAATCTTTATGGGTAACGTAGAGCCAGACTTTGATAAAGTGAAAGAAAGGTTCTTGGAGTTAAATTTTCACAGTATGACAAAAGATTCATCATGGAAAAAATACAAAAAAACTTTTGAGAGGATTTTAAATGAAAGTCGTGTTAAATAGCGAATCACAAGCTTTTTTAAGAAAGGCTAAAATGATAAATGATCAAGAAGTAGCTTATAAGTTCGGTGACTTGTTCATAGCTGAGAACTCTATAACTGGAACGAAGAGACAACTCCAGGGAGTTCCTGAGTTTGTAATAGAGAATTCTCTAAAGCCAGGTTTACTGAAAGGTTAAAAGTGCAAAAAAGAATATTAAGATACTCAGATGAGTTAAGAAGTTCGCTGTTATCCGGGGTTTCGAAGCTTTCTAGTGCTGTGAAGATTACTATGGGACCGCGCGGTCAAAACGTTTTGATAGAGATTGAAAATGCTCCTCCTATCTTGACGAAAGACGGTGTTACAGTTGCTGAAGCGATAAACCTAACAGACAGATTTGAAAACTTAGGCGCTCAAGTTGTAAAAGAAGCAGCTCGTCAAACCGCTGAAACAGCAGGGGATGGGACAACGACCTCTACAGTTTTGGCTCAAGCTATTTTTGAGCAAG
>MDTC01257021.1_pt1 | contig 32753 bp, 35 predicted proteins | sample 811181 | NCBI WGS metagenome assembly MDTC01 (sample SAMN05326644, study PRJNA326480) | marine metagenome | isolation source: seawater | place: Pacific Ocean: North | collected 2011
CGTGACAACGAGGACGCATTATAGAGAAGATTTTCAAAGATGCAACCGCTTTTTTCAAAAAACTTTTTAAGCGGTTGTTTTGCGTACAAGGCGTACTTTTATTAAACTCTACGACTGCGTCTTGTCACTTTTTTGCATAATACTCAGCATGACATCTTGTTCTCTTGCAGATAAAGTTGTCGACTTTTGCTTGCTATCTCTTGTATAAAATAAAAAAAACAAAAACACAAAAGCTAAAAACAAAAATACAAGAGGCGCAAACCACAATAATCCTGTTTTTAAATTGAAACGAGGCTGATATAAAATAAAGTCGCCATAACGCTGTGTCATATAATGCATAATTTCTTCGTCGCTTGCTCCCTGCTCTACTTGCTTATACACCTCTAACCTCAAATCTTTTGCAATAGGAGAATTAGAGTCAACTAGATTTTGATTTTGACATTGTGGACATCTTAAATCTCGAGCTAAATTTAAAGCTTGCTGTTTATTCTGTATTGTGGAGAACTCAAAAGTATCGATTGCAAATGTAGCTTGTGCCCAGAGCAATAATATCCATAAGATACTTTTAATACAATTTCTCTTTTGCATAAATAATCCTCAATGAACTAAAGCTTCTTGTTGCAACTGTTGCACCAGAGGTTCAATCTTACTTTTCCAAACTCGATCATTAATTATACCAGCATGGCGCATGCGTATAATACCTAAATGATCAATCACATAAGTTTCTGGTGCACCATACACACCTAAATCAAGCCCTAACTGACCTTTAGGATCGTAAATGACTTTTTGAAAAGGGTTACCAAATTGCTCTAGTTCCTTTATAGATTTTTCTCGCTTTGGATCACGATAATTAATACCTATAAGAGGTAGATCTTTATTTTGTGCCAATTGCATTAAATAAGGGTGTTCTTGCTTACAAGCTGGACACCAAGTTGCCCAAATGTTTAAAAGTGTAACTTGGCCTATTAAATCTTTCTGTGTAAAAAGCCTTTCTGGTTTATGTAAACTCGATAATTTAAACGCAGGAACTGCGCGCCCCTCTAAGACAGAGTCAAGTTCTTGAGGGTTTAAAGACAAAGCACGCCACAGCACAATACTCAAAATAATAATCAAGATAAAGGGGATAAAAAAAGTTATTCTTTTCATGAAACACTCTTATTTTTATGAATAGGTTAACTCAGAATTTAATTTTGTTTGAGATGCGAGCATCTTATCTCTTCTATACGCATTGACCTTGGCATACACAGAGAGTAAACCGCCAGCCATCATAAATAAGGCTCCAAACCAAAGCCAACGAACAAAAGGTTTATAATTGAGACGCACAGCAAAATCTGTATCATTAATCGGTTCACCTAAAGTCACATAGAGATCTCTAAATAACCCCCAATCAATACCAGCTTCTGTCATATTCATAGTGCGCACTTCATAAAACCGACGCTCTGGTTTAAGCAAAGCAACCACATGCTGATCTTCTTCAACTAAAATCTCGGCACGTTGCGTACGGTAATTAGGACCTTGAAACCAATTTGCCTGTAAAAAAGTAAAGTGATATCCAGCCATCTCTACTTCTGTATTGGGTCCCATACGTACACTTTTCTCGATTTCATAATTTGAGACCATAGTTGCACCCACAGTAGTGATTGCAATACCAGCATGCGCTAAAACCATAGCGGCAAGGTTCGGGGTAAAACGATGCCAATGCAAGCCAGACTCAGTCGAGACTACTTTTTTTACCAAACTACATGTTGCTAAAAAAATCCATGCAGCTAAACCCAAACCTAATGATGCCCAAATATTCATTTGTCCATCAATCCACCAAGGTGCGAAGCATCCAAAGAGAGGCGCAATCCAAATGTTCCATTTTATAGCCTGTTTTAAAGATGGAGCATCATTTTTACGCCATCGCATCAAAGGCGCAATGCCCATCAAGAAAAAGCTGAGTAATGCTAAAGGTACAAAGACAAGATTAAAGTAAGGAGCACCAACAGATATTTGACCTAAACCTAATGCATCTATGAGCAAGGGATACAAGGTACCAAGTAAAACCGTTGCACAAGCAACGACCAATAAAATATTGCCAACGAGAAGTAACATATCTTTTGAGATCAACTCAAACTTCACAGCGGAACGCATCTGCTTTGCGCGTAAACCAAATAAAAATAAAGACCCTCCAACAACAACACACAGCAAAAGTAAAATGAATAATCCTCGTTCAGGATCCGAGGCAAAAGAATGTACCGAGGTCAGCACACCTGATCGCACTAAAAAAGTACCCAGCAAGCTTAAAGCAAAAGACGCAATCGCCAATAAAATAGTCCAGTTATAAAAAAGTGCCCGCTTCTCACTCACAATTAAAGCATGCAACAAAGCGGTGCCTACAAGCCAAGGCATAAAGGACGCGTTCTCAACAGGATCCCAAAACCACCAGCCACCCCAGCCTAATTCATAGTAAGCCCACCACGAACCTAAAGCTATGCCTCCTGTCAGAAAAGTCCATGCCACTAAAGTCCAAGGCCTGCACCAACGCACCCAAGCAGCATCAATACGCCCACTTAATAATGCAGCAATAGCAAAAGCAAAGCTTACAGAAAAACCAACATATCCCATATACAACATAGGAGGATGCACAATTAAGCCAAAGTCTTGCAGCATAGGATTCAAATCTCGACCTTCAGCTGGAATCTGTGTTAAAACACGTGAGAAAGGATTAGATGTCCATAACATGAAAGCACTAAACCCTGTAATGATCATACCTAAAACAGATAATACGCGTGTTACAAAAGCAGCTTCTATTTTTTTTGAGAAAAAAGTAATAGCTACCATCCATAAAGCAATATCGAGTACCCACAACAAAAAGGATCCTTCATGTCCTCCCCAAGTCGCCGCTATTTTATAAGGTAATGGCAGCTTCGTGTTTGAGTTTTCTGCGACATAACGTACAGAGAAATCATCCACCATAAAACTGTGAATTAAAAAAAGAAAAGCTATGAGAAAGAAAAAACCTGTTGCGCGAGCGAAAACTTGAGCATAACCGAGCGCCTCGACATCAGATAACCGACGTGTCAACACAAGGACGAAGCTCAGTAAAATGGAAAAGCAAAAACCAATAATTAAGGCAAAATGGCCTATCTCAGGAAACATAAATGATCCTTCTTACAAATATTCCTACTGGTTCAGTTTGCATGATTTTACTCAATAAAAACAATATAAATTGTAATAAAAAGTAAAAATTTTATTTAGATTACTTTATAATAGAAAAAAAATAATGTTGAAGACATGGATTTATGCCTCTTTTCTGGACGATTCTCATTAGCTTACTCATGCTAAGCCTTGCGATAATATGGCACCCTTATTTTTCGCGCCGAACAAAGAAAGACAATTCGGATGTTCGTTTCAATACTAATCTCGATATCTTCAATATGAGGCTCAATGCACTCAAGCAACAACGTCGGAATTCAGATATTGATGATACTGAGTTTCATCAACTCAAAACCGAACTCGAAAGAGCTTTATTACAAGATGTCGACACCACAACTGCAAGCGCACAACCTAAGCGAGAGCATAAACCATCTAAATTACTTCCTTATAGCCTCAGTGCCTTGATGTTTATAGGCTGCATCAGCTTTTATCTCTATCTTGGTCAAGGTGCATCGTTCAAAGCCAGTGGCGAGATGCTTGAACCCGAATCATCTCAAGCAGTAAAAGGTGTCATTGCTTATGTTGAAGAACTCAGAGTAAGACTTGAAAAGAACCCAAAAGATCAAGACGCTTGGACACAACTTGGACAGTTTTATATGGAATTTAACTTATATGAACAAGCGCTCACAACTTATGACAGACTGCTTCAGCTCAGTCCAAATAACCCTGAGTTTATGGGACAAAAGGCAACAGCTTTATATTTTGTAAATCAACAAAGTATGACCCCAGAAATTGATGAACTTATCAAGCAAGCGCTCAATAAAGATGCAACACAACCTAGCGTTCATTTTCTCCTTGCGATACATGCCTATCTCCAAAAAGACTTTACAACTGCGCTTACACACTGGCAAAAACTCTTAAATAGTCAAAGAACAGATATTAATCGTGAAGCAATTGAAAGTACTATGGCTCAGATTCGACAGGAGCAGCAAGAGTTCAATGCAACGCCAAGCAACTCAGCACAAATTAATTTATCTATTGATCTTGCTGCTGCTTTAAAACAAGACATCCAACCCAATGATGTTTTATTTGTCTTCGCTCAATCTATTGAGGGAGGCATGCCTTTGGCTGTAATAAGACAACCCGTTAAACAGTTTCCACTGCGTATTCAACTCAGTGATAAAAATGCGATGCGTGATAATCTAAAACTAAGTCAGGAAGAATATGTTTCTGTTACAGTAAGGGTCTCACATCATGGTTCTGCACCAGCAAAACCGGGAGATTTACAAGGACATATAGAAAAAGTGTCTACCTCAAATACACAGATTCAAAAAATTGTCATCAACACAAAAATAAACATATGAAATATAAAAATTTATAGACCTATCAAAACATGCACCATAGTGCATGGTGGTTCCTCTCTTGGATACGTATCCTATGCACATTATTACAAGAACATAAGCACAACAATTCATTATATTTTTAGGGAGAAAAAAAACATGAGTGGAGACAAGGAGCTAGCACACCAGCTAACCCAATTAAGACTAAAGCGTCGTTTGTCGCAAAGACAACTTGCGCAACAGATTGGCATTACAGATCGTTATATCAGAAGTATTGAGAATGGAACAAGCATGCCTTCTTTTGGCATTGTTAAAAGCTGGTTCAAAGCGACAAAAGCTACTCAAGAATCTATCCTTTCCATCACATCAAGCCGTCAGCGCAATCAAACAACACGACTTGTTCGACCTTAGAACACGAACCAGTAAACACTCCCTTACAAGCCAGCATGCTTTGTGTTGGCTGTAAGATATGTGAAGAAGAGTTGGAGTGGGCGCATAAGCCGGGTTCTGTCTCTTTATCCAAGATAAAGAGGGTAGTCATTCATCTAGACCACAAATCACTCTGTGGTTCAAGCAATCTACCCGCTCTCAATGCGGACAACATTAAAGAGAGCCTATTTGATCTTGCTCCGAGTGGAGTTTACCTTGCCACAAACAGTTACCTGCTGTGCGGTGTGCTCTTACCACACCCTTTCACCCTTACCTGTATCAATAAAATTGATCATCGGCGGTCTACTCTCTGCTGCACTGGTCGTAAGCTTGCGCTTCCCAGGCGTTACCTGGCACTCTGTCCTGTGGAGCCCGGACTTTCCTCCCCGTTGAATACAACGCAGCGACTACCTTGCCCACTCCAGCCATCTATTATACGCACATAGGCAAAAAAATCCAGTCTCTTAACCTGAAGCTTTAAAGCTCTAAGCCAGCTTCATAAAGCTGCTTTTTATTCAAACCATAAATTTGCGCTGTAATCGCTGCCGATTTCTTTAAAGGTAAATCTTGTTTCAATAAAGCAAGCGTATTTAAAGCCTGCTGCGAAATAGCACGAGGATCCGGTTGATAACCTCGACAAAGAATAACAAACTCTCCTTTTTGTTGATTCTCATCTTCTTCCAACACAGCTTTGACCTGTACAAGCGTACCTTGAATAAAAGTTTCAAAGGTCTTTGTCAATTCTCTAGCAAGTACAACCTCTCTTTGCTCACCCCATGCTTGAATCATGGCATTGACAGTATCGAGAACACGTCTTGGCGACTCATAAAAAATTAAAGACCGAGTTTCTTCCTTAAGTAAAGCTAGCTTATCTAAACGCGCTTTAGCTTTTGCCGGTAAAAAGCCTTCAAAACAAAAACGATCCGAAGGTAAACCCGCTGCAGAAAGTGCCGTAATCGCAGCACATGCACCTGGAAGAGGTATCACCTTGTATCCTTGCTGACGCAAATGGCTCACAAGATGGTATCCTGGATCAGAAATTAAAGGCGTACCTGCATCAGATATAAGTGCTACTGTTTTTTGCTGCGCTAACTGGTCAGCAATCCAGTTTACTTTTTGCTTCTCATTGTGATCATGTAGAGCTATCAATTTAGATTGAATACCTAAATGCTGAAGAAGCTTGCCACTGTGTCGTGTATCTTCACAAGCTATCAAATCTACTTCGGATAAAACATGTACAGCACGACGACTGATATCATCTAAGTGACCGATGGGTGTTGGAACAATGTATAAAGCAACAGTTAAATCCATAAATCAATCTCAATTAGCTTTCATCAATAAAGAATGAGCGTTAAACTAACAAAAGGCTATTTTACCAGAGTTGCGAAGCATGAAAAAATTTAATTTACCATATTCTATCAAATTAAGATTGATAGTCTCTCTTTCATGGCTATCAATGACAAGCTGTACATCCATTCAAGAACAAGAGCAACATATGCAAATGTCAGGATCTCATGAAGTCAACACAGCACAACTGCAAGAGAAATTACCTCAAAGTGATAAAAAATATCCAGACATGCTCAAAAGCGCAGAAGAGTATTTACTCTCTGGACAGCTCAGTGCCGCTGAAAGCCTCCTTAAAGAAATCAAAATTAATGAGATAAAATCCCACGAGCTCAAAGCTTATTATCTCTACCTCTCGGCACAGTCGGCAACGCAAAGACATCAATGGACAAAAGCTCTACAGCTGATTGAGCAAGCACAAAAGCAAAAACCTCTGATTATCGAGCAAGAAATCTCTTTGCTGCAACTTGCCGTTGAGCTGTACAATACAACCAATCAACCCATTAAACAAGCGGCTGCATTGCACGCTATCAATGAAATAGAACCATCATCTAATCTTGATGCACGTATTTGGTATACACTACAACCTGTCTCTGAAGATTTACTCAAGCAGCAACTCAAAAAAACACGAGATAAAAACTTTAATGGCTGGCTAGAGCTTAGTTACATTGGTAAACGTTATGCCGATTTACCTCAAGATTTACAAAAGAAAGTCAATCAGTGGCAGCAAGATTACCCTGAACATCCACATTATGAAAACTTACCTGATGACATCAATCGCGCGCTTCACACTCAAGTGTATAACCCTAAAAAAGTAGGCGTCTTGTTACCTGCAAAAGCTACCAGTGCATCGCGTGCAATACGCAGTGGCATCATCGCGAGCACTTTGAAAAACAAAGCACGCTCCTTGGAACTCCATTTTTATGATACGTCTGAAGGGGGACTAGAAGCTTATAACCGTGCTGAACAAGATGAATGCGAGTTTATTATAGGACCTTTACTTAAAGAGCATGTTGAAGAAGTTGCAAGCAGCAGATCTAACATTATTCCGCAGTTAATGCTCAATATGCCAGATGGTGTTGTTAATGATCCCGATAGATATTATTTCTCTTTATCTCCGACTGAAGAAGCGACTCAAACTGCTCAATACTTCAAAGAACAAGGTATTAAAAACCCTCTTATTATTGCCAACTCAAGAAGTAGCAGCAAAAAAATGGTTGAATCTTTTACCCAAGCTTGGGAAAAAATATATGACGAGCAACCTAAAGTATACTACTACAGCAATAACAAAGAGATCAAAACCAAAGTACAAGATGCATTAAGTGTTAAAGAGTCGAAAGCACGTATCCGTGCCATCAAAAACACTTTTGGCTTTCAACTGAAAGCAGACTTTCGCTCACGTCGAGATATAGATGCTATTTATCTTCTAACACAAGGCGATGAAGTCAAATTGTTAAAACCATTTGTTGATGTCAACACAAGTGTTTTCGCTGAGCCTATTTCTACTTATGCTAGTTATCGTAGTCATGTGAAAAGCAAAAATGGACAATACCCAAGAGAGCTCAATAAAATGCGTATCAATACTATGCCTTGGCTCCTTACAGAATCTACAGAGCTTAGCCTGATCGAAGAATGGTCTAATCTAGAAAAAAGACTTTACGCAATGGGCTACGACAGTATTTCTCTGATCGATAAATTAGCCCAAATGAAAGCATCTCAAAGCTACTATTTTGAAGGTCGAACAGGTACAATGAACATTGACCACCAAGGTGTGATACATCGTAAACAGCAGTGGGCTAAATTTTATAGCAACGGAAAGTTAAGAAAACTATGAGTACATGTGTCGGCCATGAAGCAGAACAGCAAGCTCGTATTTTCTTAGAGCAGCACGACTATCGATTCATTGCCGCAAACGTGCGTTACCGTTTTGCAGAAATCGATTTGATTATGAAAAAAGCAAGCACAATTGTATTTGTTGAGGTAAAATATCGCAAAAGACGCAACTTTGGTGGCGCGGTTGCAGCCATTGCACCTCAGCAGCAACGACGATTGCAACGTGCTGCAAATTACTACTTGCAGCAAAATCGTATCAAAACAGCGGCTAGGTTCGATGTTATTGCGATTGAAGATAAGCAGATTAACTGGATAAAAAATGCTTTCTGAATACAATTTTTACACAGGATTCTTATTATGTTAGAGCGAATTAAAGATACTTTTAAAGAGACCATACAAACTCAAATCGATGCGAGCGAAACATTACCAAGCTCGATCGAAGCTGCGGGACAAATTATGGTCAACTGTTTGCTCAACGGAAATAAAATTCTAACCTGTGGTAATGGAGGCAGTGCAGGAGACGCCCAACACTTTTCCTCTGAACTTTTAAATCGCTTCGAAATGGAAAGGCCGAGTTTACCTGCTATTGCGTTAACTACGGACTCATCTACAATTACCTCGATTGCAAATGACTACAGCTACCAAGAAATTTTTTCTAAACAAGTTCACGCTTTAGGTCAGCCCGGTGATATCTTGCTTGCGATCTCAACATCAGGTCGCTCGCCAAACATTGTCAAAGCTATGGAAGCTGCTGTCTCTCGAGAAATGCACATTGTTGCTTTAACAGGAAAAGATGGTGGCTCCATGGCTGGGCTGATTAATGCCAATGATGTTGAAATTCGGGTGCCATCATATCGTACAGCTCGCATTCAAGAAGTGCACTTGATTTCTATTCATTGTTTGTGTGATTATATTGATCAATCACTTTTCCCACAACAAGAAAACTTATTATGAAAACACAAACGACTTGGCTGTTTGTACTCACTTTAAGCTTTAATATTATGGGATGCTCTGGCATTAATATGCTTGGCGCAGTTAAAAACTCTGCAATCTCTACCGATGAGCGTAGCTTTCAAGACCATATGCGCGACTCTCAACTTGAAATTGCAATCAACGATATCATTCATGCCGACCGTGCTGTACGCAAGCATACACACATCAACGTCTACAGCGTGAACGCTCATGTGTTCTTGATTGGTCAAGCGCCTAACGATATGCTACATGATCAAATTATTCAATCTGTTCAAAATAGTGAATACGCAAAAGATATTGTTTTGCGTGATTTTATTCGTATTGAAAAGCCAAACAACTTCATACAACGCAGTCGAGATGGTTTAATCTCTACACGTTTAAAAACAGCACTTCTACAGCACGACAGTATTGATGGTAAGCGTATTCAACTGACCACAGAAAATGCCGAAGTATTTTTATTTGGTCAAATCACTAAAGAGCAAGCATCAGAAGCCATACATCTAGCACGCTCATATGATGGCGTAAAAAAAGTGGTACATGCTTTTGAATATATTGATGCACCAAGTTCTGAGCATGAAGTTGGGTCAATTGAGCCATCACAGGTTTCAAATAAAGAGCCCACGGTCAAACTCGGTCCAGCTCTATCACCCATACACTAACCTTCAGCGCAATATGCATCTATGTTTCATTTGATTGAGCTATGATGCCAAACCAAAACACAAAGAAAGATAGCGTAAATGAAGAGCTCGCTACATGATGTGCTCAACCAGTCGTCTCATTGAGACGACAAAGAACGATAAAAAACTGTAGCTTGCTTATACAATGAGCAGCAAGTTACAAACCCATCTTATATTTATATCATGATGTTTTATTTACACTTTTATACTGTACAGGAAGATATTGACTAAAGAAGCTTAATGTCTTTGATACAGCTTGATTATGTACTTGCTGACGTTCAACACCCTGAGGGCTATAACAAAGGTTCCCAGCATGACTATTTAAGCTAAAAAACATCTTTCCTACTTTGGTACAAAGTGCTAAAAATGCAAAGTGATTCACTTCAGGTAAGGTGTACAACTGACTATTAGATAGATATTGATGCGCTAAAGATGCATTAAATTCTGGCAATGTAATACGATCTTTACTCCCTACAATAAGCTGTATTGGCGTCTGAATGCGCTTTAAGCTCTGAATGGTAAAGGCTGGTACAACAGCTGGGCTTAGTGCAACTACAGCTTTGAGATGAGGCAAAGTATAATCTTTTGACATAGTCTGCATCGCTTGGTGATAAGTCTTGTGCGTAGCGACTTCAGCTTTCTCTTTATCTGAGGTTTCAATATAAGACTGACAATTTCCATCTTTTGGATGTGCCTGACAAAATGTATGCAATCGCTTATTATCGGTTATTGCTCCTGCGCCTGATAACACAGTATAACCACCCAAAGAAAACCCTAGTAATCCTACTCGATTAAAGTCAATCTGCTGACTCCAAAAGCGCTCTTGGCTCAGCTTGTCGAGCACAACGTGCAAATCTTGTGCTCTTTCCCACCATAGATCATAACCTTCCTGATATCCCTTTGGCTCGAATCCAGTATTACCATGATGATTCAAGGCTGCAACGATATAACCTTGCTCAACTAATTTTTCAACCAACCATAGCATTTGAGAAGCAACTCCACCTGAACCATGTGACACAAGAATCAAAGGGCGTTTATGATCTTGAGCATATAACGCATCAGGAATAACTTCACCAAAATGAAACATTTTGGTTGATAAGATTTTTTTATGAGTCCGAGCTTGTGTTGGATAAAATAAGTGTGTTGTAACAGGACGTTGATGCGCTTGATCAAAGTGCAACCTCTGATCATCTTGGTAAAATTTGACCTGCATACCCACTTGATAGGGCTTACTCCATATCGCAGAGGAAAAAAGAACAAAGAAAGAGAGAATAGAGAAAAAGTAACGAGAAAAGTAACATCTATGCATAGCAAAAAATCCTATTTTGAGACTGTGTTAATCGTCACGACTATATATGCATTGGTTTGAATAATCAATTCTAGCTTGATCATATGCTCAATGTTAATAAAATCAAGATTTTAATGCCAGATGTGAGTCTTCTTTGTTAAGAAAGATAGTATAAAAAAAGCCTTTGCTTTACATGCATGCAAGGCAAAGGCTAAATTTCTCTCGTTATATATATGGTAAAGCGACTAATTCATATATGAATCGCCATAATACTTAGATTTTTGATCTTGCCACTCAAGCGTATGTCGCAGCTCAAGAATAGCAATATTTAATTCTTCTAATCGATCAAACTTTTTGGATACAACAAAGCCAAAATTCTGCCTAAAGAACTGAAAAGGTAAAATAACAAAGTTTTCATAATTACCTTTTCTTTGTTCTTTTTTCAAACTAAATCGGTTCACCGCATCATCATTGATCATCGCATCAATCACACCAATATCCATAGCATAAAACTTCTCAGATACAGAGTCATAGCCAATATAAGAAATCCCTTTTTCTCGAGCATAAGCTTCATGGGTTGTACCACTTTGAACACCAACTCTATAATTGATTAAATCACCCACCCCTGAAATCGAACTACTTTGAACACCAAGCGTAAAGTAACTGGCTAATAAAGCCGTGATACCTGCTAAAAATAAAGTACTAAATACTGCGAGGAACACAGCTAAGACACGACCTGTTAAGGTTTTAAACTCATAATAATTAAATGGCCCTTTTGTAATAAATAGCAAGCCTAAAATAAAAGCCTCAATAGCTCGCTTGAAATAACCCAGTTTATCCATAGCATAAATTTTGTCATTTATATTATGCTCTAAAAAATAAAAAACTATAGATACTGTAATTGCTAAAAAGAACAATAAAGAAATAATTCCTGTAAATCGACTCGATTGAAATAAAGATTTAAATTGTTCCCAAGCATTTGATCTTCTTGTGACAATAGATACGTAGGTTTCAAAGTAAGAGTGAGTAAAGCTTGCTCTTTTGAAACGCTCAGAGGTAATAGTGGTACAAGATAAGCCAATATCAAGCTCATTCTCCATGACATTTTCTAGATGCTCTTTCCAAGTCACGCGATGAAGCTCATACTCAAGCCCTAACTGAGCGGCGACTTTGTCCCAAAGATAAACAGCTAAACCCGTTGTTGTGCCATCTTCGTTAAAAAAAAACGAAAGGTTCACACTCAGCAGCTCCAACTTGAATCGCTCCTGATTTCTCTTTTTTTAAATCTTTTTGTCTTGCTTCCTCTTGTTGTTCTAATTTACGAAGCGCTTCATAATCAACCTGATTAAACTCTTCCTCTTGCGCAAAGGATAAAGAAATACTGGCGGTAACAAAGCCTACCCAAAAGCAACATTTAAGGATATGTTTAGTAAAAGATATATATTTGGCTTTCATAACAAAAGTACCTATAACATTAATTTTTATCTACACAGTAGGCAAAAAACTATTTCAAACAAAAGCAACTAATTTAAATATGCTTCTCCATAGTATTTTCTTTTCTGCTCTTCCCACTCAGATGTTTCTCGAATACGCAGTAACTCGACATTAAGTTCATCACGCTTTTTAAAAAACTTAGAGATAACAATACCTATGTTTTGTCTTAAAAACTGATGAGGTAAAATCTCTAGGTTCTCAAACTTTCTACTTAACTGCTCTCTAGGTAAGAGATATCGATTGATTGCATCATCAGTAATGATTGCATCCACAACTCCTACCTCAACAGCATGATATTGCTCGAGTGTTGATTCATAAGGAATATAAGAAATACCTTTGCTTTTTGCATAAGCTTCATTAGTCGTACCAGCGTGGACAGCTATTCTGAAATTGGCCAATTCTGAAACGTTACGAATACGATGACTCTGGATACCTGTAATCAAAATACTCGCCATCAATGCCGTGATACTCGCTAAAAATAATGTACTAAATACCCCTAGCAAAACCGCCAGAACTCGACCTGTTAAAGTTTTAAATTCATAATAGTTAAAAGGCCCTTTGGTGATAAAGAGTAACCCCAAAATAAAAGCTTCGATAATGCGCTTGAACCAGCCTAGCTTATCCATTGCATAGATTTTATCGTTAATATTGTGTTCTAAAAAATAGAACACAATAGAAACGGCTATGGACAAACAAAAGAGTAAAAGCACAATACTTGAGAACTGATTAGATTTAAATAAAGCTAATATTTGCTCCCATGTATCCGATTTCTCTGTGACAATAGAGACATAGGTTTCAAAAAAAGGATAGGAAAAATAAACACTTTGAGCCCGAGAAGCGCTAATTGATGTACAAGATAAACCAATATCAATTCTACCTTCACCGGCATACTCAAGATGTTCGGGGAATGAAGTGCGCTCAATGGTATATTTCAGGTTAAGATTCTTAGCAATTTGCTTCCATAAATAAACAGTCAAGCCCGTCACGCTACCATCTTCTTCGTAAAATACAAACGGAGGACACTCTGCAGCACCAACTCTAACTTCATCTGTATTTCTTTTTTGCTTATGTGACTGTTCTTGCTTGTTAAAAAGCTCCTGATCTGCAACATTGAAATCTGATTCATTCGCATAAGAGACATAAGATAAAATAAGGCCAACTGATGCCATCATCAGTACCAAAACTGGTTTTAAGCGCATATAAACTAACACATAACATATATCTTTGTAGCGTCTATCCATCATTTTTTGCATCTACTCTGTGGTTCTCTTTCAGTCGTTACATTCGGAAAATTTTGATAAAGACATACAACTATTAATCATAGCCTAAAAATAGGGGCTACAAATTCTAAAGTGCTTAAAGACCATGCCGATACATCGAAATAGTAGATATGAAGAACTTTAGGCATGAGAATAGAGGTTTGTCATGGACTTTAAATTAATCGCACATAAACTAATGCCATGGGTATTTACAGCTATATTTTTTAGTGGTATTTCTACATTCTTCTTCACTTTCAAACTTTTTCATAATGTCGATAAGCTAGAAATTGCGTCACAAGAAAAGTTTCAGTCTTACCTAGTAGCCGATGAGTTACGCCAAAGCTCAGATGATCTCACTAGATTAGTAAGAACTTTTGTTATAACAGGTAATGATGACTATGAAAAAATGTTCAAAGATGTCATCTCGATTAGAGATGGCATGACTCCTCGACCTCAAAACTACCATCAAATCTATTGGGATTTCGTTATGAAACATGGTGATAAACCCAAGCCTGATGGGGAACCTATTGCCATACGAGAACGTATGCGTCAGCTCAGCTTTGCAGAGCAAGAACTTAAGTATCTCACTAAAGCTAAAGACAATTCAGATAAGCTCATCGGAATTGAAATGGATGCGATCAACGCAACGCGTGGCTTATATCGAGACGAAAGCGATAAATATACCCAAAAAGGACCTAAGAAAATCCAGTGGGCTATTCAAATCTTGCATAATAGACAATATCATAAAGAAAAAGCGAAAATCATGCGCCCGATTGATAACTTTCTATATGCTGTAGAAAAGCGCACTTCAGATGCCTTCAGCGATAAAATTAAATCAATTAATAATGCCATCATGTTCATTCTTTTTATCAATGCAGGATTATTGATCTTCTCTGTATTGAGCTTTGTCTCTTTAATACTTGATAAAAAGAACATTAAAAAAGAGCAAGAAAATTAAGAGAAAGCTTGAATTTTGTATTGAAAAGCCATGCATTGAGTACACATCTTTGATGCTATGGCTTTTTTTGATACTTTTTTTCAAACATACTGATTAAAGCTCAACCACTTCACAAGCCAGCACTCAACCCAAGTTCAATTATGATATACTGCTCAATTGACTCTGATTTTGGTTACAACATATCGTATTTTATGAAAAAAAAAGATTTGCCAACTAAAATTTGTCCTGTTTGCCAACGCCCTTTCACTTGGCGCAAAAAGTGGCAAAAAGTCTGGTTACAAGTGCGTTATTGCTCTGAGCGCTGCAGACGCAAACGCTCTACGCATAAGGCAGACCCTCATACATAATAAGAAATGTTGCTTTAACCTTTATAAAGAAGAAGATAGCTAGGCAAAATATACGCTAAGAAGAAAAGGTTTGGGCTAATAAAATCATATCAGCTTTCTATAAAACGCATGCCAAAATATCAACACACACCTTTTCTTTTGATAGTCACTACACTTGAAACTTACCTGTCATGTTTCTTAAATCTGTTGCTAAGCTGAGAAGATCACTACTTGATTTATTCAGTCCTTCTGCCTGATCAGATGTTGCTTGAGCAGAACTGTGCACATTTTTGAGTGACTTAATTGTTTCCTCAATAATATCTTCCTGTCTACTACTTGCTGTAACGATTAACTTATTGCCTTGATTAATCTTTTTCATAGCCAACTCAATGGTATTGAGTACACCACTTGCAGCTTGTGCTTTTCCGCCCGTTTCATTGGCATATCTTGAGCTTTCTATAATCGACTCAACCGCTTTACGTGTACCCTGCTGAACTTGCTGTACTGAATTCCTAATTTCTGTTGTGGAGTTGAGGGTTCGGTTTGCGAGAGTTCTCACCTCATCGGCAACAACAGCAAAGCCTCTTCCTTTCTCTCCTGCACGCGCCGCTTCAATCGCAGCATTAAGCGCCAACAAGTTTGTTTGATCTGCAATATCATTGATGACACTGATTACAGATTCAATACTCTCTACTTCATCACTTAAAGTCACAATATCATTGTTAATTTCTGTGACCTTTTGCACAAGAACCTGTGTTGACTCAACAGACTCATTCACCACTTCGTGCCCTATTTCCGCCTCTGACAATGCATCACTTGCAATATTGTTTGCATTTTCTGCATGCGCTGAAACTTCTTTTGCACTATCGCAAAGAGAGTTAATAGAAACATCAATGGTATCGAGTTTGGCCAGCTGATCTTGAATGCCATCAGCCGTATCATTACCAATAGCGACAATATTATCAGATGTTTTTTTAAGATTTTGTGAAGCAACATTGATCTGTGTCATGATCAGATGAATCTGCTTGAGCATATCATTTAAATCAACCGACATCACTGAGATTTCATAAGGACAAAGTGTATCGGCTTTAACTGTTAAATTACTGTTTTGCGATACATCACTTAAAACACCTGATAGGTTTTTGATAGATTTTTGAATCGCTCTATAGTTAAAGACGTTCACAGCAATCATAAAAATAATAACAAGAATATTCAGTATAACGGTCAAATTTTGTATCGAGCTATACTGATCTGCTATCGTTTTACGCTCAAGAGAAGCTTGGTTCAGTTGAATCTCAACCAGTTCAGTAATCTTATTACTGATCGGATCAATCGTATCATAAAGCGGACCATCAAAGTCGTTCAGCTGATAAGCAACGCGTCCTTTCATCGTACCCAGCTTACGAATTACATCATCAACAGATTTATCTGCTGGAATAAAAAGCGCTTCAGCCTCTTTAGCCAATTCAAGCTCCTCTTCAGGCAGCTCAGACTCTTTATAAATTTTCCAGTTTTTCGCAATATGACCTTTAGCAAACTCTAAATTCTCTTTTGCTTCTTCTGCCGTTACAATACCTGTGTTCGCTTTGTTCACAGCATCAATAATTAATACAGCATAATCGTCTGCAATGGTCTTAAGCGTACGTAAAGGCACAACGCTGGAGTCGTAAATAGATACCGCCGAGCTCTCGATACCTTGAAGGGACTTTAAAGATAAAAAAGCAAACCCTATCAAGAAAAGCAGAGGCACAACAGATGTGATAATTAATCGATATTTAATACTGAGTTGGCTCAAACTCATACGTACATGAACTCTATCAAAATTTAAACATACTTTTTAATATAGACCATGCATATCACTCATAGTGATAATTTCTGATACTTTAATCTTGGCATGCGTTCGGAGGCTGAGCATGAGCTACATTCACGTTTACATTGCAGCCCAAGACTCTCTAGTGATTGTTGTGTATTTGTAAAACCATTCTTCTTGGCTGATAAAAATAAATAATTTCATCGCCATTTTTATGTTTGAGTGAAGTGCTCAAGTTAAAATCATCAGAATATCAAACTCAAGTGCCTTGGTTTTTGTGGTTGAGTCAATCCTTTGAAAAAGCTTATAACTTGAATCGAAACTACCTCATCAAACTCGTCCAAGAAGAGCATGTATCGCAAGATTATTTTTTCCACACACTGATTCACTTTGCAAGCGTAGAAACTAAAGCGGTTGAGCCAGAGTTACGTCTCATGCATCGCTGTCGTAACAGCAGCTAATGTATACATGATCATTTGTCCATAGAACGACGCACCTTCATTGCTGAAGGTGCAATGTCATGGTTCAAGCTTGAGGTGATGCACAAACTGAGGTTGTATCCACTTAATCAGCGCAGGTAATACAGCAATGCTTGTAAAAAAGCTGATTCCTACAGCTAAAAACACGATACCACCGAAATGATTTAACGGCGTTACTTCACTGAGTAATAAAGCAGCAAAGCCTAATCCTATCGTGAGAAAGTTGAAAAGCAAAGCGCGTCCTGTACTGGTAAACAGCGGCTTTAACACTGTATCAAAAGATTGAGCTGTTTCACGCTCTGCACATAAATGTTGAATGCGCACTAAAGTATGAATTGAAAAATCAACACCCAAGCCTATAGCAACACTAGCAAACATAGATGTACCAATACCTAAGGCAATATCCATCAATCCCATCAAAGCATAAATAATCAAAATAGATACTACAACAGGACAAAGCACTAAGAAACCGGCTAAAACAGAGCGAAACAGCATCATTGAAATAAATCCGACTAAACACAAGGTCACAACAATACTGTAAAAGTGACTCGCTCCAATAGCGCTGACCCATTGATTATGCACATACACCTGACCTGTCATCGTCACTTGCATACCTAAATCGCTCAGCTCACGATCAATGTAGGATTGAATGTCCTGTAAAATAGGATGCACCGTTGCGTAATCAATATAATTGACTTGTATGCGCATATTCGCTCTTGTTTGATCTGCATTCATAGCCTGGCGGATTGGAAATTTTTGCTCTGCGAGTTGCTCTAAGAACTGTTGAGTCGCTTGCTCATTCGCTGTCCATTTCAAATCAAGAGACTCTGTACCTTGTTTCAAATAATTAATATAAGAAAACGCACTGCCCATATAATCCAGACTGAGAATATAATCTTGTAGTTGCGCAATATGTTCTATTCTATCGGGACGAAGTAGCCCTTGTTTTTCTGATGTTTCAAAAACAATATCAAGTGTACTTGAACCACCCATATGTTGATTAATTTTTGCATCCGCTGCGTAAAGTGGCGAATCCGCTTTTAAAATACCAAGACGAGAATCATTTACGCGCACCTGTGTAACTCCGATGATTCCAAGCACAACACACAACATACTTGCCGCAATAATAAAGCGATAATTGAGCAACACTTTCTCACCCATTTTCGCCATGACAACACCAAAAAAATCTAAATGAGCGCGATCCGATGCCGTACCTGCAACACGGTAAGAAGGGCTAGGTTTTAACTCAAGTAAAGCAAGACAAGCAGGTAAAAAACAGATGGAATAAAACCACGCTGCGGCAACACCTATTGCTGCAAACAATCCCAAGTAACGAAAAGGCGGCATATCAGAGCTCCAGTATAACCCCATAAAACCTGATATAGTTGTGAGCGATGTTAACGTAATGGGCTGACCCATCTTTAACATGGTGTGCACAACAACTTGTTTTGCATCCCATTGAGGGTGCAATGCCATCAACTCATAGTATTGATTAAAAATATGAATCGCATCTGCAACCGCAATGCCCAACAAAATAGCTAATAAACCATTTGTCGTTACAAAAAAAGGAATATCAACAAAACTCATCAAACCTAAAGCAAAGATCAATGTACTGAGCACCACAACATAAGGCAAAATCGTAGCGCGCAAAGTGCGATAAGCAATAAATAAAATCAGTACCATAATGAACCCTGCAATAGGATTCATTTTTTTTGCATCTTGATCAACATACTCACCTAAGTAACCACTGAAAGCACCTTCGCCTGCAACATAAATCTCAACACCTTCTGGTTTATCCATCTGACGCACTTGCTCCAATACATCCAGATAAATCTGAGCAGCTTGTTGCTCATCATCCATCTCAGCCGAAATCAAGGTCATTTTTTTATCCGATGAATAAAGCATACCCTGATAAAAATGAAGCAGCTTTGCCTGTTGCTCGACCATGGATACAGAGAACTCTTGCTTGAAGAAAGGCAAAGTTTGCAAACTGGTTACACGGGCTGAATCAATCAATGCGTGATCTTGTAACCTTTGGGTTAAATCAGAAATCAGTTGCAAAACTTCTGTGTTGAATACGCTATCGTTATGATAGATCGCAACCACAAGAGGATCAGTTAAACCAAATAAAGCTTTAACTTTCTTTTTGTGTACTAAAGCAGGATGATCTGTGCTTAAAAAAGAATCAGCTGATGTATCTCGAGTCAGATCAAATAAGCCTGTTGCCATGATCAGACATAAAACCAAACACAGAAAAAGTATTTGCTTTGGGTAACGCACTATAGATTGAAAAAAAATCAGCAAATTTGATATTCCCTTATCTTTTGATTCAAAAAATGCTCATAACCAATCAAGTTGATACGACATACGAAGCACTTTATTTTTTGACAAGCAGCGTAAAGCAAAAAAAATCAACATCGCTTTTATTAAAATAGAATGTGTTATTTAACTTATCTGATGCAGTGAACCTTTCAACACAATTTAATCACTATTTTGATTTCGACAACACAGACTGTTCACCGAACATATGTTTTGGATTGGGATAGTGGTAAACAAAATCTTTTGGCATATATTTAGAAGTCACTTTTTTGTTTGTAGTAGGTATCCATTGAATGCGCTTTGCATCATCTGGTGCAATACCTTGATAAATTTCCTGCGTTGTTGGATGCATAGGTGCAACCAAGTTATAAACATTGTGATTTAAATTTGAGTCTTGAATAAGTCTGAGTAGAAATTGGATTACATCATCACGGTGAATATAATTAACAGGACGATCATGTACTGTATCTTTTTTTGAGAAGTAGGTAGTTAAAGTACGATCATATCCCATTAATCCACCAAGGCGCACCATACAAAAAGTATTAGACTGTGAACGTACTTGCTGCTCAACTTGGCAAATAGAACTCTCATCAACCGCTTTCAATGGCGAGTCTTCGTCGACCTCATCTTGATTTTGAGCGTAAACAGAAATAGAGCTTAATAAAATAACACGCGTTGTGGAGTGTAAACTTGCTAGAGCTTGAGTCACCGTATCTTGGTAAACTTGAGGTTGACGAGAAGGAGGCACGGTAATGATCAATTGATCACAGTCAAAAAAACGCTTGTCCCAAAGTTGTTGAGTGATATCGATCAAAAAAGATTCAATGTGATGCGCTTGCATGTCATCTATTTTTGCAAGCGTTGTTGTGGAACCTTTTACCTCAAAGCCAAGTTGCTTTAATTTTTTTGCCAAAGGCATACCTGTCCAGCCACAACCTAAAATACTTATTTTTTGCATGCGTTTTTATCCAATTTTTGCTGTAAAAATTATGTGTCTTGTTTTGATTTCAAAAAATATTCTGGAGCTTAGTCTACACAAATTCAGTCATCAAAAATTTTTTTTTTTTTGAGACAACATAGAAACCGTACCAACATCGTGCTGATGGATATCTTAAGTTGAAATAAAATACGATACTAACTTATGTTGCCAAGGATAAGGTAGCAGAGCAATCAAGCGCAAGAACCCTGTAAACAAAAAAGGAAAATAAATATCACGTTTTTTCTTCGCAAGTCCTCGGCGAATTTTTCTCGAAGCAAAGTCGCAATCAACACGCATCGGCATAGGAAATGTATTACGATCCGTTAAAGGTGTTTGCACAAATCCTGGAAAAATAAGACTCACATAAAGACCTTTACGCTCTAAAGGTATTCTAATACAGTGGCCTAAATAGGTCACTGCAGCTTTTGATGCACCATAAACTTCTGCTCGAGGCAGAGCAACTTCACCTGCAATCGAGGTCACAATAGCAACATGCTGTCCTGCCTTAAAGTGAACTTGGCTCGCTGCAATACAATGTGCTAAACCGTATAAGTTAATCTTCATGACCCGATCAAACAAGGCTACATCCATCACACCTTCTTCGATGTATTCACAATCACCTGCATTAAAAATCCACAAATCAGGTATCACTTTGAGTTGTCCAATGGCATCGCGTGTCTGAGACTCTCGCGTGATATCAAACTTTAAACAGGTTATTTCAGGTGCATCTTCTTTAAGCTGAGCGAGCTTTTCTTGATTACGCCCGCAAGCAATCACATGCCAACCGGCTTTATCATAATCTAACGCAAGTTGTTTACCTATACCCGATGTGGCACCCGTAATGAGAACTTTTTGTTGTGTCATAAGCACTCCTTGCTTACTATTTGAAAACAGCGCATGCGCTGGATGCGTCTTATAGACGGACTCAATTGATATAAGTTTAGTTTTAAAAACTAAAGTCTTAAAATCGAGTTGCTTATCATTAAAACCATTAGGGACAGACTATGCCACATCACGCAGCAAATCAATCTCTCTTTGAGGAAGTACATCATTTTATTCATCGATATAAGACATTGCATTTATCAACTATCGATGCAGATCAGCAACCTTGCGCATCCTACGCACCTTTTGCGCTGGGTGATAACTGTTTATACATTCTTATAAGTGAACTTGCACAACATACACGCAATTTATTACAACAACAACAAGCTTCCATACTGATTATTGAAGATGAGCAAGATGCTGTTGAAATCTTTGCACGTACTCGATTGCATTACTCTATTAAGGCGCAACACATACAAAGAGAAAACCCAACCTGGCACGAAGCTGTAGCTCAATTAGAAGCGCGTCATGGCGAACGCATTCCGCAACTTTTCAGCTTATCGGATTTTCATTTGTTTCAACTTAAACCCGATCAAGGACAATTTGTAAAAGGGTTTGCTCAAGCGTTTCAACTTGAAACTGGGCAGCTGATCAGTGCCGAGTTTAAACACCTGAAGACTTCGTGATAGGGGATCGAATGTGACCTTGTGCATAATCAGCAACCAAGCGTTCTTTTTGAGCTTTACTGTAACGCTTTAAAATAGACTCAAAACGACACACCTCGCTGCGACTGGATCCAAAATAAACATATACAAGCTCAACAGGCAACCGTGCACGTGTATATTTGGCACCTTGTCCCTGATTATGCACCATCACACGTTTTAGATGATCATGACTCATACCTGTGTAGAGTGAATGATCTGCACAGCGCACCATATAAACACACCAAGCACGTGACTCTTTCACACTAAAAAACCGATGCACTCAGTTGAAATAACTTTTCAACCTCAGTAATAAATTTCTTATCAACTAAAAAAATAACCACATGATCATCTGTTTCAATCACAGTTTTGTCGTGTGCAATCAAAACTTCATCATCACGAATCACAGCGCCTATCGTGACTCCAGGAGGCAATTTAATCTGGTCAATTTGGCGACCTACAACTTTTGAACTTTCTGCATTACCTCTGGCAATAATTTCTATCGCTTCTGCAGCACCACGACGTAGAGAATAAACATTACAAATATCTCCTTGTCGCACATGAGTCAAAATAGCAGAGATAGTTGCTTGTTGCGGTGAAATAGCTACATCAATTTTGGCATCTTGAATTAAATCGGTATAAGCTTCCCGCTGAATAAGTACCATAACTTTTTTAGCGCCTAAACGCTTAGCAAGTAAAGCCGACATGATATTCGCTTCATCAGCATTGGTCACCGCAATAAAAATATCCACTTGATCAATGTGCTCTTCCACCAGCAAACCGTGATCTGACGCATCACCGCAAAAAACTGTGGTATTATCCAGACGCTCAGAAATTGCTTCAGCGCGCAATCTGTCTCGTTCAATGAGTTTAACCGTGTGTGTATTTTCTAACTTGTCTGCCAAGCCAAAACCAATGTTACCTCCGCCAGCAATCATGATATTTTTATATTGATCATCTTGCCTTTGTACTTCTGCAATGACCTCTCGAATATGACGAGAATCAGCAATGAAAAAGACTTCATCGTCAGCTTCAATCATGGTCGTACCACGAGGCATAATAGGACGGCCTTGCCTGAAAATTGCTGCAACACGTGTATCGATATGTGGCATATGTTCTCGCAAAGAAGAAAGCGCACTCCCGACCAAAGGGCCACCATAATAGGCACGCACAGCAATCAAGCTCACATGACTTTGTCCAAATTCAAGAACTTGCAGCGCACCTGGATAGGTAATTAAACGTGCAATATAGTTGGTAACCAACTGCTCAGGAGCAATAAGCTCGTCAATGGCGTAAGCATAATCTGTGGTTTTCTCTTCGGTGTTTCTAGTCGAAACAAAGAGTTCATCCATATAACGTAGATAGTCTTCCGAACGAATACGAGCAATTTTCTTAGGCACTCTAAAAAGGGAATAAGCAGTATGACAAGCCGTAATGTTCACCTCATCATTTGTAGTAATCGCAATAATTAAATCTGCTTCACTCGCACCCGCACTATCGAGCACATGTGGATGCGAGGCATGACCTTGAACAACACGCAAATCATATTTATCTTGCAAGGCCATAAGTTTCGAACCGTCATTATCGACAACAGTGATATCATTATCTTCGCTTACAAGATTAGAGGCGAGCGTAGCTCCTACTTGCCCCGCACCTAAAATAATTATTTTCATGCTGCTCCAGTTTTAAACTTTGAATAGTTTGGCGTAATAAAATCCATCCATATTGCGCACATCAGGTATGATCTGCCAGCCCACACTTTTTGGGTCAACAGGATCAATGGCTATAAGTTTAGCGTCAGGGGTTCGAGATAAAAAGTTTTCTATTTGTGTTTTATTCTCTTGCGGGAGCACCGAGCATGTTGCATACAACAAGGTACCTCCTTTTTTCAAGTGCAACCAACATGCATCTAAAATATCAGCCTGCAACATGACTAAATTTTCAATATCTTCAGCTTGACGCAACCATTTTATATCTGGATGACGTCGAATCACACCTGTTGCAGAACAAGGTGCATCTAATAAAATACGGTCAAACAAAGAGCCATCATGCCATGCTGAAAAATCAGAAGCATCACCTTCAACCAACTGCGCATGCAAATTTAACCTTTGTAGGTTTTCTTGAACACGCTCTAGTCTATCTGCATGTTTATCTAAAGCTATTACTTTTGTAAGTTGAGGCTGCTTTTCAAGTAAGTGACAGGTTTTACCTCCAGGTGCGGCGCACGCATCGAGAATAACGTCGTTCGGCTGAGGATCTAACAAATGAGCTGCCCATTGTGCAGCACCATCTTGAACCGATACAGCACCTTGCTGAAATTGAGGTAGTTGAGAAACAGACACTGGATGTGCCAACAAAATAGAATCCGCACTTTCTCCTACAGTCGCTTCAATATCAACTTGCTTGAGCTGTTCCAGATAATCAAGTCTTGACTGATATTGTGTGTTATTGCGTAACCACATCGGCGGCTGTTGGTTATTGTGTTCTAGAATCGATGCACCATCTTGCGGATACGCCTGCTTGATTTTTTCAATAAGCCACTTTGGATGACAAAATTTCAAAGTTGGCGAATCAACAGATAAATCAGGACGTTGACGTTCTAAATTTCGAAGTACACCATTGACTAACTTGGTGAGTCTATGATGTTTTAACTGCTTACACGCTTCAACAGTTTCGGATAGGGCTGCATGTGGAGCAACACGCATAAAGTACAGTTGATACACACCAACCAACAAAATATGATGCACAACACGCTGCTTACCTTTTAAAGGTTGCTGCATGTAATCGCGAATCAATTTATCCAGTTGAGGTAAATAACGAAGCAAACCATAACAAAGCTGCGCCAAAAAAGCTTGATCCTGAGTCGATAGTTTTTTTTGAGCAGTCGGCAAACAAGTTGAAAGCGACTGACCTTGGTCAACCACTTGATAAGAAATCTGTGCAGCTAAAGCACGTACATTAAGCTGTTTCATAATGCGCCTATGTTTTGCTCTGCTACAAACAGATCTTGATAAGCATTGATGACATCTTGCACAGGCTGAAACTTTTTATTAGGCAACTGAATCACCTCAAGTCGCAACACCCCTTCTCCTGTAACCACATCAATACCTTGTTTGGTCACATTTAATATTGTACCTGCAGGCAATGCACCAGAGTAAGGCCATATCGATACCTGACGCACTTTAATGACTTGATCTTGATGCTTAAAATAACTCATAGGCCAAGGATTAAATGCTCGTACTTCTCGATCCAGCTGTACCGCCGTTTTATTCCAATCGATTAAAGCTTCGGCTTTGCTTAATTTTTCAGCATACGTCGCATACGCGTCATCTTGTATTTCAGGCTGTAACGTACCTGCTGCAAGATCAGTGAGCGTCTCTAACAAAGCTTGTGGCCCAAGTTGCGCAAGCTTGTCGTATAAAGTTGCACTGGTATCGCTCGCTTCAATAATACAAGAAGCTTTATGAAGCATAGGCCCTGTATCAAGACCAGCATCCATTTGCATAATGGTTACGCCTGTTTCTGTATCGCCAGCCCATAAAGAACGTTGAATTGGCGCCGCACCACGCCATTGAGGCAAAAGAGAACCATGCACATTGATGCAGCCTAATGCAGGCATATCTAAAACAGCTTGAGGTAAAATTAAACCGTAAGCCACAACAACCATCACATCTGCCTGATAAGCAGCTAGCTGTGCTTGGACTGTTTCATCACGCAAAGTCTTAGGCTGTTCAACAGGTAAATCATGCGCTAGAGCTAATTGCTTTACCGGGCTTGGTTGTAGCTTTTTACCTCTTCCAGCAGGTTTATCTTGTTTGGTATACACAGCAACCACTTCGTGCTCACTGTTTAACATCTCTTTTAGGTGTAACGCTGCAAAATCTGGTGTGCCTGCAAAAATAATTTTTAATGGTTTCAAACTTTTATCCTAAGGTTTACGACTCTTTCTTTTTTTGCTGACGTGCTTGCTTCTCTAATTTTTCACGAATACGCTGACGCTTCAACGACGAAAGATAGTCCACAAATAAAACACCTTTTAGATGATCCATTTCATGCTGAATACAAATCGAAAGTAGTTGATCCGCATCGTACTCAAATTCTTGGCCATGCTCATCAAAAGCTTTAATGCGTACACGTTCTGAACGCTCTACTTCAGCATACACACCTGGTACAGATAAGCAGCCTTCTTCATTGGTAAAGGTGCCAGCAATGGAGGTTAGTTCAGGATTAATAAATACTCTTTTTTCACTTTTTTTCTCGGATAAATCCATCACAATGACACGCTGATGCACATTTACTTGTGTTGCAGCTAAACCAATACCATTTTCGGCATACATGGTTTCAAACATATCTTCCACAAGTTGCTTTAATTGCGCATCAAAGACTTTAACAGGCTCTGCAACTGTACGTAGACGCTCATCAGGAAAAGTTAAAACTTCTAATTTTGCCATAATTATCCTTCGACATTACTTACTTAATTCGTAAAGCATATTTTAATGCTTCTATCAGATAAATCCTAGTAATTTGTGATAGGCTGGCCACTTTATTCATACTCTCTTCGTTACGGATAACGATTTTATATGAAACAGCGTACAGTAGCTTGGCTTACTTTAGCTTCAGCACCTCACCTCAGCACACGTAAAGCACACGAGATATTACAAAAGTTTACACTCGAAGAGGTAGCTCAAGCCTTACATGAAAGACCTCATAAGATTGGGCTCAAAGCAGCGCCCGAGGCATGGCAACATCTAATTGATCAAGCTTTACTTTGGTATGAGCAAGCAGATGATCATTTTATTTTGACTCCAGATGACAGTGCTTACCCTGCTTTACTCAAGCAAATTCCTGATGCGCCTTGTGTTTTGTTTGTACAAGGTCAAATCAACACACTACAAAAATCTATGTTTGCTGTAGTAGGAAGCAGACAATGCACACCTGCGGGACGACAAAACGCCTATCAATTCTCATTGCAACTTGCTCAACAGGGATTGGTGATTACCAGTGGGCTCGCTCTAGGTATTGATACACAAGCGCACCTAGGTGCTGTAGAACATGATTACCCAACTATTGCTGTTTTAGGCACAGGGCTCAATCAAATATATCCTAAAAGAAATAAAGAGTTAGCTTATAAAATAAGAGAAAAAGGCTGTTTAGTCTCAGAATTTTTCCCAGATACAGTACCTTTTGCCTATAATTTCCCTAAGAGAAATAGAATTATCAGCGGCATGAGTCGAGGCACTTTAGTCGTAGAAGCAGCAATAAAAAGTGGCTCCTTGATCACAGCACGCTTGGCTTTAGAGCAAAATAGAGAAGTCTTCGCTATACCTGGATCGATTCTTAATCCTTATAGCGAAGGATGTCACCAATTGATTCAACAAGGTGCACAACTCGTTTATCACGTCCATGATATTTATAATGAGCTAAACTTAAAAATAGACGTGGTACAAAAGTCATCATCAGAAGAAAGGCAAACTGAACCTGAGTTATTAAGCTATATAGGATATGAGATCACACCGATCGATTATATTGTAGAAGAAAGCGGCTTATTGCTTGAGCAGTTACTAGAACCTCTACTCAATTTGGAATTAGAAGGTTGGATAGTTTCGGTCTCAGGAGGATATACCCGCATCAGGAGGAGCTAGTCATGTTTGATATATTAATGTATCTCTTTGAAAACTTCGTTCACAATGATGTTGAGCTCCTTATCGATCATGATGAGCTCACTGATGAACTAGTCCGTGCTGGATTTCATCATGCAGACATTATCAAGGCTATTTCATGGTTAGAGAAATTAGTAGCTCTGCAAGAAAGCGACGCCTCACATATTTTAAACACATCTCCTCATGCTACCCGTGTCTACATCGAGGCTGAAAAAGAGAAAATAGACACCGAAAGTCGAGGCTTACTCTCTTTTCTTGAACAAGCATCCATTTTAACACCCGAAACAAGAGAGCTGGTTATCGACAGATTAATGGAGCTTGATCATACTTATCTCTGTGTTGAAGACACAAAGTGGATTGTTCTCATGGTACTTTTCAATGTGCCCGATGGTGAAAACGCTTACGCTCATATGGAAGATCTTTTGTTTGAATTACCCGATAGTCGCATCCATTAATTCAAACATATCTATTCGCATAGCCAATCATGCTTTCTATTTAAGCTTGATTGGCTTTTTTAAATAACTTGTCGTCTTGCATCATCCATTCAATAGCTGCCTGAATGTCCTGTGCTGAACAATCGAAGCAGCGACCTTGAGGTGGCATGGCTTTAAAGCCTTTTTGCACATGCTCAATGAATACAGGCATCGATTTTTTCTCTAAACGTTTGCGCCAACTTATCCTATCACCTTTTTTAGGTGCTCCATTGACACCTGCTGCATGACAGGTATGACAGGCTTTTTCGTAGACCTCAACGCCTTGTTGTGCTGCCGCCATAAAACTCATCATACCAAGTATGGTGCTATATAAGATAAGATGAAAATACATTCACTGCTTCCTTGTTTAACTTGTTTAACTTGTTTAACTTGTTTCATTGTATCGAAACATACTCAAGAAAAAAAACAAGAAATAGAATAAGTTTTAAACAAAGCTTCATTTAGCCCTTGAAAACTCGTGTTATAATCAGGTCAAATTACACAATAGCATTATTGGCACGGATGCACATGTATGGCAGCACAAACACTCCTCTCAGGTTGTAACTTAACCTGTATCAGACAAGATCGTATCTTGTTTGAACACCTTCATCTTGATGTTCATGAAGGTGACATACTCCAAGTTCAAGGCCGTAACGGTGCAGGAAAAACCAGTTTATTACGCATCTTAGCTGGACTTTCTCGACCCTATGAGGGTCATGTGCGCTACCCCCAAGCCGATCAAGAAGCTGAACAATCCAATATTTTGTATATAGGCCACAAGCAAGGCCTTAAATCCGATTTAAGCACACAAGAGAATCTTGATTTTTATCAGAGGTTACACGCTTATCCCGTAACACCTCTTGATGCTTTAACCAGATTACAACTTGATGGATTTGAAGATACCTCAACGCATCATTTGTCTGCTGGACAACAAAAACGTAATGCTTTAGCGCGACTCATCCATGCCCCTTACAACATTTGGATTGTTGATGAACCCTTTTCAGCATTAGACACGACAGGTATAACGCATTTAGAGCAATTATTTCTACAACATGTATATCAAGGTGGCTGTTTAATATTCACAACCCACCAACCTTCAAAGGTTCAAAACTATGAGAAATTTAGAGTCCTTGACTTGCACAAGTGTTGAAACACTGAAAACACCGATACAAATCAGTTATCGCTCTGCTTTTTGGGTTATGATGAAAAAAGAGTTTAGACTCACATTACAAAAACCTATGGATACATTAGAGCCTATCTGTTTCTTTATGCTCGTTGTTTTACTGTTTCCATTGGCCTTAGGCACAGAAGTCGCACTACTTGCACGCATCGCACCAAGTGCCATGTGGATAGCTGCTTTACTTGCATCACTACTGTCATTGGAAAAACTATTTAAGCAAGATTATCAGGACGGTTCTCTTGAGCAACTTCTTCTCACACCTTACCCTTTAGCTTGGCTACTTTTTGCAAAAGTTTTGACGCACTGGATGGTTACTACATTACCTTTGATTGTGATTTCACCTATGCTGGCGTATCTGCTGCACTTACCGGCTCAAGCTTATCCTAATTTGTGTATTACTTTACTTCTAGGTACACCTGTTCTGAATTTCATAGGAGCAATAGGAGCTGCCTTGACCGTCAGTGTGCGCAAAGGAGGTGTTTTGCTAGGTTTACTGGTTATGCCTTTATATATTCCTGTGCTTATTTTTTCTATTAGCGCAATCGAATCTGTCGGCTTAGGCTTAAATGATACAGGACACATTGCCATACTGGGAGCAATGCTTATTGCTTGTTTAACTTTTGCACCACTGCTTATAAGTGCATCATTAAAAGTGAGTTTAAATTAATATGTGGAAATGGTTACATCCTTATACTAAGCCTGAAACGGCATATCACCTCTGTGGTCAACTCATGCCTTGGTTCCTTGCCTCTGCACTAGTTCTTATTGGATTAGGTACCATTTGGGGGCTAGCTTTTGCACCTGCCGATTATCAGCAAGGAGACGGATTTAGAATTATTTATATCCATGTTCCAACAGCTTCTATGTCTATGGGGGTTTATGTCAGCATGGCCTTCGCTGCCTTTGTTGGATTAGTCTGGCAATATAAACTTTCTGATTGGGCCGTAATTGCTATGGCGCCCATTGGTTTTGTATTCACTTGTATTGCTTTAATTACAGGATCTCTGTGGGGTAAACCTATGTGGGGAGCTTGGTGGGTATGGGATGCTCGTTTAACTTCAGAACTAATACTGGCTTTTCTTTATCTAGGCATTATCGCTTTATATCACGCCTTTGATGATAAAGTCATTGCAGCTAAAGCTGCCAGTATTTTAACTTTAGTGGGTAGCATTAATATTCCTATTATCAAATTCTCTGTGGATTGGTGGAGCTCTCTACACCAGGGATCGACCATAAAAATTACGGAAAAATCAACAATGGTCAGTGAAATGCTCTATCCCTTACTTTGCAATATTTTAGGGTTCGGATTGCTCTTTATTGGACTGACTTTAATTCGATTTCGCGCTGAAATTTTAGCACGTAATACTATGCGTCCTTGGGTAAGACAATTTGTTCAAAAAGAAGGACATTAAGATATGAATTTTGCGTTTGAAAGTCTATCTGCTTTTTTTTCTATGGGCGGTTATAGTTTTTATGTTTGGTCTGCATACGGTATTTCTTTTCTTTTTTTATTATTACTATGTATACAAAGTATTCGTATGCAAAAAAATATTCTGTATCACCTGAAAAAACAAATGTTACGTGAACAGAAAATAAAAGAGCGTACCAAGGTGAATCTATGAATTGGAGACGGAAAAAACGCTTATTCGCTGTTATAGGTTTATGTTTAGGCACTTCTTGTACTATCGGTCTCATTTTATATGCTTTAAATTCAAATATGGATCTATTTTATATTCCATCAGAAATTCTTCATGGTAAACAAGGCCCTCAACAAGACAAGCCTCATATAGGCCAAAGAATTCGCGTCGGAGGTATGGTGAGTTTTGGCAGTGTACAACGTCACCCAGAAACACTTGATGTTGAATTTAAATTACATGATCAAACTGGCGAACAGGTCACAGTTGTCTATAAAGGATTACTTCCTGATTTATTTCGCGAAGGTCAAGGTATTGTAGCGCAAGGTACTTTAATACAAAAAAATAAAATTCGAGCACAAGAAGTTTTAGCAAAACACGATGAGACTTACATGCCTCCTGAATTAAAAAATAAAATGAAACATGTGAAACCTTAAATCATATGTTTTATTTACTAAAAATAGAATATATGATGTGCATCAATATCTTAATTATTTTATATGCATTTATGTTTAAGAATAAAAATATATAAAATTTTACTTACATGCATCACACTTTTGCTCGTTTTCACATCAACTACATGCTCTTTTTCTTTTTATGATTTATCATATAGCTTGCATATGATTAATATTGCTGAATATATCAATATATTCAGCAATATTAATAAATGCTTGAAAGTTTTCTTTATCATTTCTACACTTAAGCTAAGTGGAGTTATGTGGTGTTTTGTGGATCATCCATAGCATTTAGGTGAGGTTTTAAATGTTAAGTGGTTCAAGCGCATTGAATTTAGACAGTAAGGGGCGTATGGCATTCCCTGTTCGCTACCGAGATATTCTCGCAGCACAATGCGAAGGAAAAGTAGTGTGTACTGTTGATTTATTTTCACCTTGCTTGCTTTTATACCCACAACCACAATGGCTTATCGTTGCAGAAAGACTTGGAGTTTTATCAGATACGCATGCAGAACAAAGAGCCATTAAAAGATTACTCCTAGGTCATGCGCATGAGTGTCAGGTCGACAAATTAGGTCGGCTTCTTTTGCCTATGACGCTTAGAGACTATGCCTCGCTCGACAAACAGCTCATTTTGGTCGGGCAGCTCAATAAGTTTGAGTTATGGAATGAAACCTTATGGCAAGAACAAGTAAATGAAAATAAAGACTTGATAAAGTCTGTCGATTTATCTCATTTTACACAATTACAAAATTTTTCACTATAGATGTTGAAGTAGTTATGACAAAAGAATTAGTACATGTAACAGTTTTACTTGATGAAGCTGTTGAGGGGTTAGCGATAAAGCCTGATGGCATTTATGTCGATGGCACTTTCGGTCGAGGCGGCCACTCAAAGCACATCCTAAAACAACTAGGTGAAAAGGGTAAATTAATCGCAATTGATCGCGACCCTGAAGCCATCACTGCAGCCAAAGCGTTAGAACAAGATCAAAGGTTTAAGATTGTTCATGGCGAGTTTGCAAAACTTGCAACTTACATCGATGACTTGGGGTTAGCGGGTCAGATCGATGGGGTGTTACTTGACTTAGGTGTGAGCTCTCCACAGCTCGACGCACCTGAAAGAGGTTTTAGCTTTAGGCACGATGGACCTTTGGATATGCGGATGAACAACAAGCAAGGCA
>MDTC01230638.1_pt1 | contig 32749 bp, 37 predicted proteins | sample 811181 | NCBI WGS metagenome assembly MDTC01 (sample SAMN05326644, study PRJNA326480) | marine metagenome | isolation source: seawater | place: Pacific Ocean: North | collected 2011
CCGTCTTGTTGTTTGTCTCCACCGCTCATGCGAGGGTCACAAACAAGCTGACATACAATGAGTCCGTCTTGAGGTTTACATTTCACGGAATGAAAAGCAACACAGTCTGTTACAAACCATGATGCTTGTGCTGTAGTCATCAGGTGTGCAACACCTTCTGATACTTCGTATTTAGGAAACAGCCCACCTAAACTTGAGAAAGTTCGTGAACCAAAGAAAGTGTTTAAATCGTAGTTTGCGTTTCTAGTATGCATAATTACCTCGTGGTTGTGGTTGATTAGTCTTACGCTTAAGATTCTTTTTGCGTTGTTTGTAGCTGTAACTCATTGCTTCTCCTTGTGGAAATAGTGTGAATCAGGCTTGTGAACTCCGATAAGAAGTGAACTCGATACCGTGTACTTCAGCCACGGTATCGAGTAATCGAGGTTTAGCCAACGTTTGGTATCTTGACCCGATTCACGAAGTCAGACACAGCCTTGCGGTCAGCATCTTTGTTTGAATCGCAAACGCTGTCCACGAGATGGGATGTCAGCATATTGACTTTCCCAAGTTTGATAGCAACCATCTTCAGTTGATTAAGCAACGTCTGATGCTCTTCGGTTACTTCGCCATCGGATGTGCCAACAAGCGTATCCAGTTCTACGATGTTTGCCATAAGTTCTTTGATTAACAGCGTATTCTGCAAAGACCTACGAGTCTCTCCAAGATTGCAAGTGGTTACACCAGTTTCCGAATCCATAGCGGTGGGAAACGTTCTAGCTCCTTGCTGATTAGCAGATATAGCTAGTCCACCAGCGGGTTGCGTATTAGCAAACACTTGCCGTTGCGTGATTAACCGAGAAGCTTCGACTTTAGTCAACTGCTTAGCTTCATCTTCGGTCTTTAGCTTCATGCTAACCAAGCTATTGATTTGAGCTGGGGTGGCTGGGGATACGTCAACTACGGTATCAGCGGTAGGTACTTCAATGGTAGATATGTTCATTTAAATCTCCTATGGTTTTGAACATTAATAGAAAAAGAGGAACCTCCTCCTTCAGGGATAAAGGAGAAGGTGGTAATCAATCGAAGAAAGTCCATCGTGTGAGGGAACGTAGTTCTTTGATTTTTCTGTGATGGTTGATGCATTCCTGTATGCGATGCCCAAAGTCTGCTAGAAACCAAGGTGCAAGGATGGACGGAAAGCATAAGAGGAACATGACAAAGTAGTGCCATATAGCGAATAGTTCTAATGAATACCAGCCGTATGCTAAGAAGGCTGTTAATGGACATACAACTGTTATCCAAAGAAAATCGATGATTGCGTAGAAGATGTGGTCTTGCATAAGTTAGCTCCGTTTCTTTATTTGAATCAACGACATATGAACATCAATGCCGTGCGGTTTTAATAGAAAAAAAGGCATACCTCGCCTTCGGGTAAAAAAAGAGGTAGCTGAAACATGGTTAATCGTGGTCACAGACCGTTGAAGAGCAAAGGTATTGGCTAGCGGTCATCGGTTTTAGAATCCGTTGCCCTTGCACACCCCCCCTAGTGGACACAGGTACATGCACACGGGGGTCTAAAACTACATGTATAGAGCATGTCCACACGCACTTCTCTGAAAGGAACCTGAATGAATGTAGTCGCACCTGTTTTAACTTTTATGGCTGGCATAGTACTGACGTATATGTTGATGACCAAATACGATGCAAAGATGTTTGATATGTGGGAAACCGCTTACAAGGTTGGTAAGTCTGATGGGTATGATATTGCGAAAGCTCAGTTCAAGATGAACAGAGACAAGCTGGAGTACACCTGTGCATTTTTATGGGCAGATGAATCTGATTTGCAAAAGAATAGGAATAAGTAGAAATGGCTAGAAGATTAAATACGAGACATAGTGAGTTGTGTAGACAGAAGATACAGGTCACTCAATTGATTAACCGTTTGATGGGTCATATTGAGGGCAAGGTAGACTTGTCCAACTCTCAGGTTAACTCAATCAAGATATTGCTTGATAAGTCTTTGCCGAGCTTGTCGGACGTTAAGACGGAGCATGTATCACAAGGAATTACATTTAACTTAAAGTTGGATGAAACTGTAACAGATGTCGTTAATAGAGAAGAAGAGGAGCAATAATGCCAAAGCCAATACCGTCTGGAGCCAAAGGGGCTGGAATTAGAAAACTAAAACAAGTACGTCCTGAAGTTGCTGAGAAGATGGGATACAAGAAAGGTGGCAAGGTTAAGGCGAAATCAAAGGTTAACTCTGCTGGCAATTACACGAAGCCAGCACTCAGGAAAAGACTGTATCAACAAATTTTAAATTCGAACTCCTATGGAACGGCTAGTGGGAAGTGGTCGGCTCGGAAAGCCCAAGCCCTAGCGAGACTCTATAAACAAAAGGGTGGGGGCTATCGTGATTAGTCGACATAATTTTGGAATGAAAAAAGCCTTTCAAAAAAATTTTTTAAAAAAGCTATTCGAGAAAAAACAAAGAAGTTTAAAAGACTACATTAATACACATTTATCACAAATGCATAAGGAATCAAATGGCACTCAAAAAACCTCAGAAAAGCCTGAAGAAGTGGGGAAAGCAAAAGTGGAGAACAAAGTCAGGTAAGAAATCTAGTGAGACTGGAGAAAGGTATTTGCCTGAGAAAGCCATTAAGGCTCTTACAGCGAAAGAGTATGCTCAGACGACAAAGGCAAAAAGAGAAGACACAAAGAAGGGAAAGCAACATTCAAAGCAACCTAAGAAGATTGCTAAGAAAACCAGAAGGTATAGAGCATGAGTGAGATTATTAATTACAAACCCGCTGGGAAAGTTGCTCAGAAGTTTCACAACACAAAAGGATTCGTAAAAGGTCTTATGGGTTGCGTAGGAAGCGGTAAGAGTTCCGCTTGCTGTGTAGAGATATTGAACCTTGCCTTGCAACAACCGCCCTCTCCTGACGGAGTACGCAAGTGTAGAGCATTAGTGATTCGGAATACTTATCCTGAATTAAAATCTACAACGATCAAAACGTGGGAGCAATGGTTTCCGTATAACGTAGCTCCGATTAAATGGGATACCCCGATTACATCTGTAATGAATATAGATGATATCGGAGATGGTACTGGTCTTCATTTAGAAGTCTGGTTTATGGCATTAGACAGAGTACAAGATACTGGAAGACTTCGTTCTGTTGAAACATCCATTGCATGGATTAACGAGTGTTCGGAAGTGCCGAAAGAAATCTTTGACATGGTTACTCAGAGGGTTGGACGATTCCCTAGAAAGATGGATGGTGGGTTTCATTTCCCATGTGTCCTGTTAGATACGAACCCTCCAGATGATGACTCGTGGTATTTTAAAGTCGCAGAAGAAGAAACTCCAGAGGGGTGGAAGTTCTTTCGACAAGCTGGTGGCTTGTACAAAGAAGAAGATGAATATAAACCAAACCCAGATGCAGAGAACATAGATAACTTACCGAATGGGTATAACTATTATCTCAACATGCTGGGAGCAAAAGATGAATCGTGGATAAATGTTTTCGTTTTGGGAAACTACGGTACAACCTCAGATGGTAAGCCTGTGTTCCCAGAGTTTAAAGATAAGATTCACGTTGCAGAAGAAGAGATAGAACCCATACGAGGACTACCGATTATTTTGGGGTGGGACTTTGGTTTGACTCCTAGTTGTGTAATTCTTCAACAGACTGCAAGAGGAAGTCTTGTGGTGCTAGAAGAAATCATATCGGAAGATATGGGTATTAGACAATTTGCTTCTGACATTGTGAAACCTATATTGACAAATAAGTATTCTGGTTTCATGCGAGTGTCTACCGCAGACCCCGCTGGAAATCAAAGAAGTCAGACAGACGAGCGTACATGTATTCAAGAGTTATTTGAGATTGGTATTCCAACAGAGATAGCGAGTACGAATGATTGGTTGCCGAGAAGGGAAGCAGTCGCTTTTTTCCTAACACGCATGAATGATGGTAAGCCTTCCTTTCTCCTTAATAAGAGTTGCAGAGTATTACGCAAAGGATTCAACGGCAAGTATCAGTATCAAAGATTGAAGGTATCTGGTACAGCACGGTATCGTGACAGACCATTGAAAGATGATATGTCTCACATACAAGATGCATTGCAGTATGCATGTATGCGAGTACGAAGTGGGTTGGGTCAGACAAGAGCAAGAATGATTTCCCAGAAAACTGCAATCGGCTGGACATGATAGACCCGAATCTTCCGTCTATTCAAAAGTATGTGGTTGTTGATAAATCAAACTGCGTAAAGCTAATTACTTCTAACAGAACAATTGCAAAGTGGTATCAAGGTTTATTTGATATCGGCAAGTTGAAAGATATAAAAATTTTTTTAAAATAGGAGAATCAAATGAGAAAAGCTAAAGGCACAAGTGTGATGAAGAAAAAAGATGAAGACAAAAAGAAAAAGCAAAAGCTTATGGGCGGTGGTAGAGTCGGTCAAAAGAGTATGCAGAAAAAAGGTTATGCAAAAGGAGGAGCGATTAATCGCATGGGTCGAATGAAGTAATGGCTTACCTTATAAGTAATATTCCGTATACAAAAGTTTGGGTTCGTAAAGAATTTACTAACGGTCACAATGAAGGCGAAGGAGAATTCTTACATGGATTGGCAGTAGCAGTAACAACAATGCCCGATAGATGTTTGAGTTTTCAAATTATATTTACTGGATGTGAAACAGACTTTACGGAAGAGCCAAACGTAACAGGTGGTGCTATGTGGGCAAGAATGCCAATCACAGGATTAGTTTGTGATATGCCATTAGATTCATGGGCTGATAGAATGGAAACCCATCTAGCACAACCTTGGGATTGTCCTTCGCATCATCATTCAATTATTGAGCTTGCAAGATGTAAACCATCTCCGTGGCTTTGTAAAATTGATGGAGAGTTTTATACAGGAAGATATTTATTTACTGTAGATTATTCTGAAAGTGAAATTGCAGATTGCCCAGCACAACACAAACAAAGTCATGTCCTTGCCTTAACAGATGGGCAATGGAAAGGAAACATAGTAGCGTTACCAAACAATAGAGTAAGAGTTACTTCCCCAGCTTTATGGGAGACAGGCGATGGAGCACCACCGTTTAGACCATCACAATTTACGCATTGTGCTGAACAGGATGATTCCTACAAAGACCCTGAAGTAACCTTCAATAATTTATACAAGGATACGAAGTGAATGAACAAATTGTCAACGATATTGACAAGCGGTTGACTACGCACGAAGCAGTTTGTGCGGAACGCTACAACGGTTTGTTAGGTAGGTTAAAAAGGTTAGAGACAATAATGATTGGAGCCTGTGGCTTTATCATTGTCTTATTGTTAAGTCTTGTAACAAAGGCTTAAGTCATGCTTGACCCCATCACAGCTATATCCGTTGCTGGGGCAACCATATCGACAATCAAGAAATGTGTAGATGATTCTGAAGCCCTATGGTCTTCTCTTAAGAAGTACGCTGGAGCTATAGAAGATGCTAGAGAACATGTCCGTCAAGAAAAGCAGTTTGGTAAAACCAAACTAAAAAAGGCAGTCAACAAAGCGAAGAGTGCAACCGATCAAGCATTCGACATCATTATTTTAGAGGAGAAGATTCGCCAACATGAAAAAGAACTCTACAATTTTTTTAGCTCGAATTGGACTGCTGAATGGGGAGGTCGTAGTGGATGGCTCCGCTTCCGAAAGCTTAGAGAGGAGATTAGAGCCAAAAAGGAACAAGAGGAATATAATCGAATCCGAAGAAGGAAAGCTCTCATATATAACTCCAAGCTTGGCTCGGTCATTGGGGTTTTATTAATAATTTTGTTTTATCTATGTTGGTTCTTGTACAACGCTATTATGGAGAGTTCTAAGTAATGTTAAATTTAATTGGTTCATTATTGCCTATAGGCGAGAAGTTAGTTGACAAATTAATTCCTGACCCTGAAGCAAAACAAAAAGCTCTCAAAGAGTTAAAGCAAATGGAACAAACTGGCGAGCTTGCTCGTCTGTCTGCGGAACATGCAAATACTGCAAGTGCTAGGGAAAGAGAAATCCGTGTCGCCACATCTCAATTCGCCCCTTTTATAAATAAGATCATCGTACCGTGTCTCGCCATACTAATTGTTCTCCTTACTTTCGGAATGATGACAGCAATCTTGTTCTTAGACATTACCGAAGGCAAGAGTTATGAAATCGCATTGTACATCCTCGGTTTGCTCTCAGGAGCATTGATGTCATGTATTAATTACTACTTCGGTTCATCAACTGGCAGTAAAGAAAAGAGTAGAGAGTTACAAGAAATCATGGAGAAGAAGGAACCAAAGGTATGACAAATTTTGGGAAGTACTTCACGAGACAAGAATTTGTATGCTCACATACTGGAGAAGAAAATATGTCGCAAGACTTTTTAGATCTTCTCAATAAGCTTCGTGAGTTATACGGTCAGCCGATGTTGATCTCAAGTGGCTATCGCCATGAGACACATCCTATTGAAGCAAAAAAGAAAAAAGCTGGAATGCATACAACAGGTTTAGCCTGTGACATTTTAGTTCACGGTAAAGATGCCCATTGCTTATTAGAACATGCAATGAGTATGCAAGTCTTTACAGGAATTGGTATAGCCCAGAAGGGAGCGGTCGAGGGTCGGTTTATCCATCTTGATATTGGACAAAGCGACACAAGACCTTGGATATGGAGTTATTAAATGTGGGAAGTTCCAAAGGGACGGACTCGTCCTGTCTACGATAAACAAAGAGATGGAAATGTTTTTCATTGGATTTTAAAAGCAAGTGAATCAATACGAGATAAACAAATAATGGAAAGGTTAGAAAATGCCAAAGGCATCGGACATCAAAAGAGAAAACGGAAAGATCAAGTATAGAGGTCACACCTTTTCTGGTTTTAACAAACCAAAGAAAGCTCCTGCTGGCAGTAAAAAGAAAATGATTGTTCTTGCCAAAAAGGGAGATCAGGTTAAGTTAGTCTCGTTTGGTCATCGTGATTATCAAGATTTTAGGCAACACAAAAGTGAAAAGAGAAGGAAGAATTATTTACAGCGTTCTGCTGGGATAAGAGATAAGTCTGGCAAGTTAACAAAGGATGATAAGTTCTCTGCTAATTATTGGGCGAGAAGAAAGTTATGGTAAACAAATGGCACTAAACTCACAAAGATTAAATTCAATTCAGGAAGAATCTCCAATAGAAGACGAGATTGTAATCTCTTCTTTAGCACATTATGTTCTTCGTTGTTATGAAGAAGCTAAGACTGCTAAGTCTGATATCACAGAAAGATTGTTACGCTGTGAAAGACAAAGGAGAGGAGAGTATGACCCTGACAAGTTAGCTGGCATTCGAGATACTGGTGGCTCAGATATATTTATGATGCTCACAGATATTAAGTGTCGTGCTTCTGAAAGTTGGATTAAAGACGTTATGTTCTCTTCTGGAGAAAAGAGCTGGTCACTTACTCCAACTGTAGAGCCTGAAGTTCCTGTGTACTATGAACAAGAGATTGTAGATACAGTTGTATCTGAAGCAGAGAATGTTCAAATGGCTGGACAGCAGATTAATCCAAAAGCTGTCGAGATTCGATTAGATGAGATCTATACTGAAGTACAAGAGAAGATTAAAGCTCAGGCAAAAGAGTCTGCTCTTGCAATGGAAAAAAGAATGATGGATAAGATGCAACAGTCTGGTTATCAGAATATGTTGTCAGAAGTAATCTATGACTTCGTTACATTTCCATGTGCAATTATCAAAGCTCCGATTATTCGTAAGAAGAAGTTTTTAAAATGGTCAGACAGCTTTGACCCAGAAGTCTCTGAAGAAATTATTGAAGACTTCGAAAGAGTTAGCCCATACGATATCTTTCCTTCTCCAAACGCAGTTACTCCGCAAGACGGATATATTATTCAAAGACATCAGTTCACGAGAAAAGATTTAGAACTGTTAATTGATATGCCTTCTTTTAACAAAGAGGTTATCCAGCAAGTTTTAATGCAATACGGAAACACAGGACTTAGAGAAATGATACAGTCCGATTCCGAAAGAAGTCTTCTTGAAGGAAGAAACAATACGTTAATTGGTACAGAATTAATTGAAGGTATTGAGTTCTGGGGAAATGTATCAGGTCATATGCTTAAAGAATATGGTATGACAGATGTGGAAGACTATAAAGAATATGAAGTAAATGTGTGGATAGTTGGGTCAGAAGTAATTAAATGTGCAATGAACACAGACCCATTACATCGCAGACCATATAGTAAATGTTCTTTTGAACAGATACCAAATGCATTTTGGGGAGTTGGTCTTCCTGAGATTATGAGAGATGTTCAGGTTATGTGTAACGGTTCTGCTAGAGCGTTGGCAAATAACATGGCACTCGCTTCTGCACCTCAAGTAGATGTAAGCGTTGATCGTTTACCAGAGGGAGAAGATTTAACAAAGATGTATCCGTGGAAGATATGGCAGACAACATCAGATAGAACTGGTGGCGGTCAGCCAGCGATTAAGTTCTATCAACCAAACATGAATGCGGAAACATTATTAAATGTATATCAGTATTTCCAAAAGATAGCAGATGAAGTAACAGGAGTTCCAAATTATATTTATGGAAGCTCTGCTGTATCTGGTGCTGGACGTACAGCTTCTGGATTATCTATGTTAATGGAGAATGCTTCTAAAGGAATCAAGCAAGCTATTTTAAATATTGACCAAGCAGTCGGAGATGTATTGCAACGTCTGTACGATCACATAATGATTTATGATGACGACCCAACAATCAAAGGAGATTGTAAGATCGTAGCATCTGGAATCATTAAGACTTTATTGAAAGAATCTGTACAGCAAAGAAGAAACGAGTTCTTACAACTTACATCGAATCCTGTTGATCTTCAGATCATGGGTCAAACTGGAAGAGCAGAGTTACTTCGGGAGATTGCAAAAGTATTGAACATGGATGTTGACAAGTTAGTTCCAGACCCTGAAACGATTAAAGCACAAGAACAAATGCAACAGTTAATGGCTATGCAACAACAACAACCACAGCAAGCTCCGCAACAACCACAACAACCGCCACAAGGGGAGATACAACAATGAGTTTTGGAAACGCAGTAGCTGGAGGACTAGGAGCCTTTATTCAAACAAGATTAATGAAACAAGATAAAGCACGAAGAGATAAACAGGATGCACTTACTGAACGTCTTTTGGCTTTAAATACTGGTGTCAAGAAATCAGAAGTTACATATGGAATGCCCAATGCAACAGAAATGGATTCTAACGGTATGAAAACCAGAGACTTTGCTGGTGGCAAGACAACTACATTTGCATCTCAAAAAGATAATACCTCTAATGAATCATCTGAATATACATCAGAAGGAACATTAAAGAAGCCTAAGTCAAAAGTACTAGTTACTGATTTAGATGATGGTAAAACTATTCAATTTTTAGCTCATGGCGGTACTGTTGGATATTATCATGGCGGTATGGGTGGATGTCCTGATCGTATGTCATGGCAAAAAGATAGCTTCAAAAAGTGAAGCCAATCAATCAAACAATTCGATCATTAAAACAACACAACGAGTTTAATGATCTCATCGAATATTTAGTTGAGTTGCGTAGAACAAAACTTGAAGAGTTAGAAGAGTCTGGACAGACAATTCAAACTCACAAGTTGCAAGGCTATGCTCTTGCTCTACGAGACTTAATTAAATTAACTAAGTAGTATTTTTTTAACCAACCGAGAATACCTTTGCGTAGGCAATTGGAAAACCTGAAAAGGCTCCTATGCACGAAGGAAGGCTCACGGAGATTATAATGCCTAGAAAAAATAAAGCAGTTCTACAAGCTGAGAAAATTGCAAACCAACTTCACAGCGAGTTGTATGGGAATACTTCAGAAGAAGCTCCTAAGAAACCAGAAGTAAAAAGAGAAATGGTTACAAATATTGTAGCCCCACCTTCTGAAACGGAAACACAGCAACAAGCAGTTGAACAACCTGAAGTTGCACAGGCACAGCCTGAGCAAGTTGAAGAGAGTATAACACCTGTTGCAGAACCAAACTTTGAACAGAAGTACAAAGTGTTAGAAGGTAAGTACAATGCTGAAGTGCCACGGATGGCACAAGAAAATAGAAGTTTAAAAGAAGAATTAGAGTCTTTGCGTTCTGAAGTTACAAACTTAAAAACTTTGACAACTCAGCCTAAAGAAGAAGTCAAGCCTTTAGTTAGCCAAGAAGATCGTGACCAGTTTGGAGATGATCTTATTGAAGTAATGAAAAAAGCTTCGAGAGAGGTTATGTCAGAGAGTTTAGGTAGTAACACAGAAGTAGACACTTTGAAACAAGAGTTAAACACTATTAAAAAACAGCAAAGTAATTCTCAAGAACTTACATTTTATAACGAGTTAAATACATTGTTTCCTAGTTGGCGACAAGGCAACGAAGATGCTGGGTTTTTAACTTGGTTAAATGAAGTAGACAAGTACTCTGGTCAAACAAGACAACAATTGTTAAGTCAGGCAGAAAGCAACAGAGATGCTAGAAGAGTAGCAACTTTCTTTATTGATTATTTTGGGCAACAACAATCAGAGCCTTCAACTTCAAAACCTTCTTTGGAGGAACAAGTTAGTCCGAAACCTTCGGGTAAAACTAACGTACCCCCAGCAAAGAAATTTTATTCTAATAGAGAATTAGCACAATTTTATAATGCAGTTCGAAATGGAAAAATTAATAAGGCTGAAGCTGAAAGGATTGAGCGTGATATTTTTAAAGCACAGTCCGAAGGAAGAATTCGGGCTGATTAGTCAAATTCTTTTTAGTGGAGATTTATTATGTCTTTAGCAATTACAAGTGGCTATTATGGAAATGGAGCCACAGACGAGTATGTAGGTAAGTTTATTCCTGAGATTTGGTCAGGTAAACTTCAAGTTAAATTTTACGATACGACTGTTCTTTCCGAAATCACAAACAATGATTTCGAAGGAGAGATCAGAGATCAAGGCGATAAGGTCAAGATCAGAACCGTACCTTCTATCACAATCAATGATTATGAGAAAGGCGAAACTCTTGCCAATCAAGTTCCTACTACAAGTTTAGTAGAACTCTTGATAGACAAAGGTAAGTACTTTCAAGTGGTTGTTGATGATGTCGATGAGGTGCAAGCCGATCTTCGTCTTATGGATATCTTTACTGGCGATGCTTCTCAGCAAATGAAGATTGCAGTTGACACACAAGTTCTTTCTGGACTTGTTGGAGCTGGCTCTGCTGATAACATTGGTTCTACTGCTGGTAGAATATCAAATGACATCAATTTAGGAACATCTACTGGCGGTTCTAAAGCTTGTAGAAAAGTTCAAACATCTGATGTTATTTCTCATATCGTTGAGCTTGGTCAAGTACTTGATGAGCAGAATGCACCAGAAGATGGAAGATGGTTAGTTGTTCCAGCTTGGTTCGCTTCTCGTATCAAGCAGTCAGACTTAAAAGATGCATCTATCACAGGAGATCAAACGACTCCTTTGAGAAATGGTCGTTTAGGAATGATTGATCGTTTCACACTTTATGTTTCTAATCTTTTACCAACGCAAGCTAGTATTGCTGATGAAGATAGTGGTACTTCAACAGCAACATCTGTGTTTGCTGGTACAAAAGATGCAATCACATTCGCTTCTCAGTTTACGAGAATGGAAACATTGCGTTCTACCTCAACCTTCGGACAGATTGTTCGTGGTCTAAATGTGTATGGCTATAAAGTTGTTAAGCCAGAAGCATTGACAGAGCTATTCTGCTACCCAGGTTAGGGTTAACCCTTAGTTAATAGGATGGGGGGCTTGCCCCCCTACCCTATGTTACTTGGATAAATAAAAATGGCTTTAACACCGAATAATATTTTTACTAGAGTCGCTGATACTCTACAAGACGTTGGGAATGTGCGTTGGACATCGGCTGAACTTTTGCGTTATTTAAATGATGGCAGAAGAGAACTTGCAATTAACAAGCCTGACATTTATTCAGAGCATTCATCAGTTGCTTTAGTTGCTGGAACAAAACAATCTATACCTTCTGATGGTAATAGATTTATTGATGCAATTAGAAATTATAGTTCATCAGATGTAGTTGGCAGAGTTGTAAGACTTGTAGAGCGTGAAGTTCTTGATGCACAAAATCCTGATTGGCATTCTACAACATCGACAACTTCAATCGTCAACTTTATGTTTGATGAAAGAAGTCCTAAAACATTTTATGTATATCCACCAGCATCAGGCGGTGGGCATAAACTAGAGATTCTATATTCTAAGTCTCCTGTTGATGTTGGTTCATCAGACTTAGATTCTACTACTGTGTTGGCAAAAGAAGATTTACACACCAACACTTTATACGATTACATTCTGTATCGAGCATATAGCAAAGATGCAGAGTATACAGGTAATGCCCAAAGAGCAGTTACACACTTTAATCTGTTTGCTAGTTCTATTGGGATTGATAAACGAATGAAATATGTGAGTTCTCCAAATGTTGCGAATCAATCTGGAGTACCGCCTAAAGAAGCTGGAGCAGATGCGTAATGGCTACCTTAACAAGTTTTTATCCATACATAGTTCCTCATGTTAGCGGATGTCCTGAGATTACAATTGATACAAACTTAATGAGTTCTATTATTGAGTTTAGTGAAAGAACAATGATTTTAGAAAGAGATCACGACCCAGTAACAATTGTAAAAGATATTTCTGATTATGATTTTGAGCCACCGATTAACAATCACTTGGTTATTAAAATTGTCAATGCATGGTGTCAAGGACAGTCGTTACAGCCAATTGCTCCTGACGGAATAAAAGACCCAACAATTTATAACAGGTTTGCAAACAAAGATAATAGTGTAGTAACAGGCAAGCCAAGAAACATTTTTCAAAAAGATGAGAGAACATTTACTTTGCTACCAGTTCCTGATGAAACTGTGGCTCAAAGTTTAACGATGCGAGTTGCATTAAAGCCAACACGAAATGCTACTACAGTAGAGGATGTTTTTTACGAAGACTATGCAGAGATTATTGCAGATGGTGCTTTGTCTAAATTAATGATGATTCCAAATAATAAATTTACAAACCCACAAATGGCTGGGATTCATTTACAAAGATTTGTTCAAGGTATTAATAAAACAAAACAATTGGCAACAAAAGGGTTTGTTCGTTCAAACGTAAAGATTAATATTCCGAGATTATAAAATGGCAGAGAAAATTAAATTAGTTCAAGGCGATACAAAGCCACAAGTACAGTTCACGATCAAGCAGAATGAATCTCCTATTGATATTTCAAGTGCTACTGTCACTTTGCATTTTAGAGCAGTAGGTTCAAGTACAACTTTGTTTAGTCGTCAGATGGTTATAACAGATGGCTCTGCTGGTTTAGCGACAGTAGTTTGGCAGTCTACAGATTTAAATCAAGATGCTGGAGACTACGAGGGAGAGATTGAAGTTGTCTTCGATGATTCAACTAGGCAAACAATATTTGACCCTATTAAGTTTAAGATTCGTGAAGACTTCGCATGAGTTCCAGCTTTTCAGCTACAGTTACAAAGTTAGTTGGTAGCCTTGATGCAAACTATATTACAAGTAGTTCAGATGCTACTCAATTAAGTTATACATATTCTGCCGACTCGTTAGATTCAAGTTCTAATGTAACGTCTTTAAGTTTCTCTTCTTTAGCAAACGAGATATCAACAAGTGCCAATGCTGTTGAGCTTGTAGTTACCGCCTTAGAGGGAGATTTTGTAAAAGTCCAAATATTGGCTGATGGATTTAGTGCTTCAGAAGTGTTGAGTTTTGACTTTAGCAAAGTTGCTTCCGATGTATTTTCTATTTCTGAAAGTGTCAGCTTTAGCTTATCAAGACCGTTAACAGATTCTTTTGTCGCCACAGATGCACTATTTGCATCTGTAGCTAAAGGGTTTGTTGAAACGATTACTATATCTGAACAGCTTAATTTTGATGCTGATAAACCTTTATCAAATTCTGCTTCGTTTACAGATCAAGTTAATTCTGTCGCAAGTTTCTTTAGATCGCCAGATGATACGTTCAGCATTTCAGAAAGTTTAGCAATTAGTTTTGAAAGAGATAGTTTCTCTGATTTGTTTACTGCATCAGATGTACTGGTTCTGAACCCACAGCCTAGTAAAACAGACTCAATGGCATTTAGTGATTCTGGAGAAATTAAATTTCAAGATTATGCGACAGATTATTTTGACGGAAGTAATGGGAACTACGTTGAATCTACACAAACATTTTAATAGGAGTAAATAAATTGATAGTGTCAAAAATGAATATTCGTGGACAATTAAAAATTGTTTTACGAGATGCAAATGGAAATATCAAAGAAAGCAAAACAGTTGAGAACCTTGTTGTAAATTCTGGTTTAGCTTACGCTATCAGTAGAATGACAGGTACAGCGAAAAACGTCATGTCTCACATGGGCGTTGGTTCAGACTCAACAGCCCCTTCTGCATCAGATACAGACTTAGGAACTACTCTGGGTTCAAGGGAAGCTTTGGACTCTACAACAATAACAGGCTCAAACAATGAGTCAGTTCAATATGTATCTTCCTTTGAAGCTGGAGATGGGACAGGAGCAATTGCAGAAGCTGGTTTATTTAATGCTTCATCTGGTGGAGATATGCTCTGCCGTACAACCTTTTCGGTTATCAACAAAGGTGCTTCAGATACTCTATCTTTAACATGGACAATTACTTTATCGGCATCATAATATGGCTACGATTACAACTCGATCAGGCAAAGGAAGTCCATTAACAAATAATGAAGTTGATGCGAACTTTACAAATTTAAATAATGACAAGCTAGAAATATCTGCTGGTACTGCTACGATCTATTTAGGTCAAAGTTCTGGAACAGCAGAAGCTACTAGCCTTGCTTCTGTGTTTGATGGGACTAGTAGTTTTGGAACTGCAACCGCTACTCTTCAAAATAGTTCATTTCGTAGTGGAAATTTAAGAGGTGGTGTTGATTTCGAAGTTCTTCAATCTAAACCATACCAAATCATCGACCCATTTAGATTTCAAGTTACTAATAATAAATATGTTTTCTATCACGTCAACACAAGTAATATATTTACCAATGGCAATCAGGGAAGCAATGTGTATAAATTTACTTTGCCGTCATTAGACGGAACAACTGGTCAAGCATTAACGACTGATGGCAATGGAGTTCTTAGCTTTGATGATGCTGGAATTTCTACTGGGAAAGCAATTGCTATGGCAATTGTCTTTGGATAAGAGGTTAATAAATGGCAAACCCTAATATAGTTAATGTTGCAAATATATATGGTAAAACATCTTACCAATCTAGTTTAACCACAAGTAATCAGGTTCTTGTAACTAATAATCCAAATAGCAATAAGATTTTTAAAATTAATACAATCATATTTTGTAATAGAGGTGCTGGTGCATCAAACCAGATATATTGTGATCTTACTCAACACACTGGTGGTTCAACACTCAGTACATTAGTTCACGGAGTGAATTTACCCCCAAGAACAAATTTTGTTCTTACATCAAAAAGTGCCATGATTTATCTCCCAGAAGATCGGGATTTAAGAGTTCGTGTTGGTTCTACTAGTTCTGCCGTAGATGTTGTTTGTTCTTACGAAGAAATAAGCTAATGGCTAATCCTAATATTGTTACAGCAACCAGTATTGAAGCAAAGGTAGCAACGTTTCTTCTTACAACAGCGGGTGCGAATTCCACAGTTACAAATAGTGCTAATAGCGGTAAAGTTTTTAAAATTAACAGTATAGTTGCTTGCAATATCTCTACAAATTTGAGGACTGTACGAGTTCTTTATGCAACTGATGGTGGAAGTATTCTCTTAAATATTGTACGAGATCATGATTTACCAGCACAAACTACACTTACTCTAATTTCATCAGATACACCTATTTATTTAACAGAAGGGCATAGGCTTCAATGTAGAGCAAATGCAAACAATTTAGTAACGCTGACAGTTTCTTATGAGGAAATTAGTTAAATGGTTTACAACAGAAATAGAGGGTTTATTGGAACTGCAAAAAACATAAGCCCGACTGAAACAGACGGACGACTTGAAATTCAAGATGTTTATCATGCCACTCTTGATAATCAATATCCAGTATTCACAGAAGGAGAAGTAGTCTTTACTGTAGAGCAAGCTTATGCAAGTGGTAACAATACTGGCAGTATTCAAAGGGTAGATACAGGCAGTACAGCAAACGCTACTCATGTAAATTATTATTGGACTTGTCCTGATGACGTACATCAAGTTTCTATCGTAGCAATTGGTGGAGGTGCTTCTGGATTGTCTGTACCAAATTCGCCTTATACCTATGATTTAGATCATAAAGTTCGTATCGCTGGGGGCGGTGGAGGTGCGTTAGCGTACTCCAATAACATGCCTGTAAGCGGTGGTAAAACATATCTTATTCAAGTAGGAAAAGGTGGTGGTTACAATGTTGATGCTAAAGGAGTTGTCTATGCTACTTCTGTAGGAACAATGACTACCACAAGCAGTTCTAATGGAGTTCTTTCAAATCAAACCCCTAATGATGGTGGCGGTTCTGGGCAGTTTCTCGGAATTGATGGTGGAGACTCTGGAATAAGAAATGGAACAAGCGATGCAAGTTTTCTAATTAAAGCTGGCGGTGGTTTCGTTGTTAAAAACATAAGAGAAAATGCCAAGACTGTAGGTTATAACTATAGAAATAATGCTACTTATGGAAATTATAGATGGGGAATAAATCTTGATTCTTCATCTGGCGGGGCGACATCTGCTCCGTATGAAATTGACCCTTCTATTATAAATATTTCTGGTGGCGGTTACGGTGGAGAAGGCGGTGGTGGCGACCCAAAAGTGCCTAATATAAGCTCTAGTGATTATGATTTTGGAGAGATAGCTTCTGAAATTTGTGGCGGTGGCGGTGCTGGGGGTTATGGTACTGATGGAGTAACGAATCACTATATTACTATTATTAAAGTCGCAGTTGGCTATGGTAAATTTTATTTTAAACGAACAGAAGGAATAACAGAAGGAGCATCACAAAACTTTAGTTCTATGCCAACTGCTAATTACTGGAATGACAGTAGTTGGTCAGCGAATGGTGTAAATCTGTTATCTAATGGAACTATTGTATTTGATTGGTCAGACGACTCGTTTACTAATGGCAATCATCTAATAAGAATTGGTTATAACAGAGAAGGTACATCATCTGGTGGTACTGCTGGAGACAGGGAGATATCTACTACTGCTGGGACTATATTAGGTGTACATGATGCTGTTGATGATTCAAGTCCGATGGATCGTTTTGTAAATATTCGTGATTACACAGTTGATACAACCAATAAAAGAACTATCTTAAATTTTGCTCAAACAAACATTAATACTATTTTTTATCTCTACTGTCCAAATCATACAGGTATGGGTTTCCCAATCCTAATGCAGAACAGAAATACTTATAATAATCGTTTTGATGATGAGGTTGGTGGTTATCAATATTACTTTAAAGGAAATGGACAAGGCGGTCATGGAGGTGGTCATACCCATATAGGGGGTAACTACTCTATGACAGGTTCTTACAATTATAGTTGGGAACACATTCTGATGTTTCCACATTTTGGTTTATCTGGCGGTGGTGGCGGTGGTGCTTCTCTTGCAATAACTGACCGCACTTATACTCAACATTGGTTTGGTCAAGCTATAGAAGGAGCAAGTGCTAATGGTGTTTCCACATTTCCAACTGCGAATAGTGCTTTACTAGCTGGCGGTGGTGGTGGCACTTCTATCTTTGGATTAGACACTACAGTTAATGAAGCAACAGCAGACATTATTCAAAAGTGTTTGGAATATTCAGATTGGAACTTAACGAGTCAATATGGAAACACTACAGTACCTACAAATATTGGTCGTACTAATGGTTCGGCTGGAATGACTTTATTTACTGGAAATACTTTTGATGCTTCGGCATCAGACACTATTATGCTTGGTCGAATGGCTAAAGCTGGAATTGATGGTTCTGTACAAGGAGTACATTTATTAGGAACGCATGGTGGAGATGCGTTCCCAAGAAACAGTTATAAGCCAACAACGTATGCTAGTACTGAACAAAACTTTTATTATGTTGGTTCAGTAGAAGGTAGAGGTCAATCTGGAACTAGTGTAACAACAGATCAAAACTGGCAAACATTTAGTTATACAACGTATCAATATAGAGTGAGTGGTACTACTCCTGTCGGCTCATCAGCTAGTCTCTTATCTATTGGTTCAGTATATTACTATGTTTTATTTGTTTATCGAAATGGTACTACAGGTAGTAATTATTGGAAGGGAGATATTCAAATTGATAACGTAAGACCGTATCATACTTCGGATTCTGCTGGCACTAATGTAGTTCAAGATTTTTCTCATACTTTCGATACTAGTGTTTCAAGTTATCAAAGAAATAATGATTCTATACATAGCACACAGTCTTTTAGTACAACGAATTATAATAATATGACTTGGGCGACAGTTGGAACTGGCACTAGTGGGGGAGTATGGAATAGAGATAATAATGGTACTCCTTCTAATACAACTGGAAGCAATGTCGATGGTAGTGGTAACGCTGGTAGTCAATATGCTGGGTGGTATCTTTATGCAGAAACAAGTAGTGGCTATGATGTCTATGGACGTTACTACTGGTTAAGGTCTTATCAACAAAATTTAAGTCACTCTAGTCGTTTTTTAAAACAACTTGATGTTGATATTGCAAGAATAGGAGATAACGTAGGAAAAATTGACATTTATATTGTTACAGGTTATGAGGGACAAGATACAAGTGGTATCCCAGATAATGCTCGTAAAGGTGCTTGTGGCGGTATGTTTGGTGGTGGCGGTGGCGGAGCTTTAAACCGCAGAGGTGGAGATGGGCAAAATGGAGCTGTACGAATTATTTGGGGAAGTAATAGAAACTTCCCATACAATGCGAGGTAATTTTTATGTGGTCGTATGAAGGTAATTATCCAACAGAATCTCTTCCAGACGAAATTAATCTTGAAAATGGAGATAGAGTTGAAAGTGCTAGTGCTACACCAGAACAGATAGCGAGTGCTGGTTATGCAGAGGTATCAGACCCCCCAACAATTACACACTTGCAACTTTTAAGATGGGACTTAAGTGGGTGGAGAGTTTTAGACAATACTGAAGAAGCCACAAGGTTGCAATGGGAAAAAGTCCGAGCAGAAAGAGATAAAAGAATTAAAGCTGTTGAATGGAGAGTATTTAGATATCTTGCTTTTGAAAGGTTAAACAAAGATCAACTAGATGAAATTGAATATTTAGATCAATACATTCAGGACTTAAGAGATATAACAAATCAATCTGACCCTTGGGATATCGAATATCCAAGTGGTTTTGAAATCGAATAATGGGGAATTAAATGGCTGGGATAGTTATTAAAAACTTTTCTGGGATGCGACCAGTTGTTAATAAAAAGAATCTTGCTCCTAACGAAGCAGAGGAAGCAAAAGATACAAGATTGTTTTCTGGAGCAATAGAACCTATTAAAGAAAATACAACTGTTACTCCTTTGAAGATTTCTTCTGGTTCTGCTACTACAATTTTTAGAGGACAAGATACAGGAGATGAAGCGAATAACTGGTTAGAGTTTTCTGAGGATGTTGATGTTGCGTTATCTCCAATAACGCAAGATCAGTACAAAAGAATATATTGGACAGGACAGGGTGTTCCTAAGATGTCTACAACTAGTGATGCGTTTGCTACAGGAACCACTCAGTATCCTAGAAACTCTTTAAATTTAGGAATACCGAAACCTTCTAATCCACCTAATGCAAGTGGTACATCCGTAATCGAATACACTCTATCTACAAGAGAATATGCATTTGCAGAAATTCTTGGAGCAAGTTCTACTTCAACATGGAAAGGTTCTGCATATGAAAGTGGTTTAACGGACTCTATAGAGATAGAAGCTTTAACAGATGTTGTAGATGCTGGTAATTTATATCCATCTTCTTTTTCTGCGGATACGTCATCTTTATTTAAAATTAATTTTGAAGTGGCTCACAATTTAGAAATTGGAGATTACATAGTATTTAGTGACTCAACAGAAACTGGATGGAATAATCAATGGGAAGTAGGAGAAGTTCTTAGTCAAAAAAGTATTAAGATAAAAAATACTTATACATTTCCATCAAATAATCCATCAGGAGATTATGAGTTAAAAAGAAGATATTTGCCTAGAGTAAAGCTCAGAGGTTTTAGAAGAAGAACAGATCAAGAACATGAAAATATAGCTATTTTTAGAAAAAAAAGTGGTACATTTAGAAGAATTGCAGAAATAGACCCTGATGAAATTGAAGAATATGTAGACGATTTAACTGATGCTCAACTTCCTTCTGCATCTACCGAAGATCAAAAAACTGCAAAAAGACCACAAGAACCTCAGTCTGCTCCAACCGTAGTATATAGTCCACAAGATAGAACAATTGAAAGACTTGAGCAAAGAATCATAACAGTAACGAAAGTTACTGGTTCTGGTTCTGGTGCAATATTTACAACTAATGTTGCACATAGGTTTGAAGTAGGAGATCTCTTCCGATTTAATTCTGGTGGAAGTACTTTTCCTTCAAACGTAACTAATAATGAACCTGTGCAAACTGTCGTGTCGTCAACAGAGTTTACTTCTGACGGAAGTTGGACTCCCCCTTCTACTCCTTTTAATATCAAAAGATTTGATGTTACAGGAGAAGTTTCTTATATATTTGCATACGCTTTTAAAGGTAATAGTATTGGAGGAGTTTATGACATTATAGAAAAACATAGTGGATTATCAAAAGGTTCAAACAAAATAAAAGGGACAAGTGAAACAGAAGTTAGAATATTAATGTCTGAAGATGCTCCAAAAAATGCTATTACAAGAATAATATATAGAAACGAGCATTATGGATTAAGTAGTCAAAATTTTACAGAAAATCAAGGAATGTGGAAAAGAGTTGCTGAAGTAGGTGCATCTGTAAAAGAATATACATATAAATTTAGCGACACAGTTGAGTCTCCTACTAATAGTTATCATTTAAGAGCAAAGCGACTTATTCCTACATCAATTATTGGTGGGTTTGCAGTATTACCACCAAGATTTGTGGCAGAGACAAGAAACTATGTTTACACATATGTAAGTGCATATGGAGAAGAAGGTCAACCTTCTGAACCATCTGTTGCTATTGACATAGACCCTTATAGCCCTGTGACAGTTACAATGGATACAGCCCCCACAGGGGATTACAATATAACTAGAAAGTTTTTATACAGAACCTCAACTGGTTCTGGAGATACAAACTTTCAATTTGTAAGAGAAGTTTCTGTTGGTACTACAAGTACTATAGATATTAAACAGCAAACAGAGTTAGGCGAATTAATTCCTAGTACAAACTATGAACCGCCCCCATCAGATATGAAGGGGTTGCGAGTAATGGCTAATGGTATCTTTGTTGGATTTAGTGGCAAAGATGTTTGTTTTTCAGAACCGTATCAGCCACATGCGTGGGCATCTCAAAACTTTATAACAGTAGATCACGACATTGTAGGATTAGGAGCTTTTGGTCAATCAGTAGCAATTCTTACAGAATCGTTCCCATATATTGCAACTGGTATAGACCCAAATGCAATGTCTTTAACAAAGACAAGTATTCAGCAAGCTTGTGTATCTAAGCGTTCTATTGTTGAAACAGGAAACTCTGTAATCTTTGCAAGTCCAGATGGATTGGTATCATTAGGATTGTCAGGAGTAAGTATAATTACTTCTAAAATTATTAGTCAAGAACAATGGCAATCATACAATCCTAGTTCTATGCATTCGTATCTGCATGAAGGCAGATACTATGCGTTTTACAATAATGGAAGCACAAGTGGTTTAATTATATTTTCTTTGAACGGACAAGATGCTCCATTGATTTTAGGAACTCAATCTAGTTCTGCTGGTAGAGTAGTTCCGCTTGATGACTCTTTGTATATTGTTGACTCAGGAGACATTGTTAAGATGGATAAGTCTGCAACTACAAAATCATACTCATGGAAAAGTAAATCATTTGAGTTTCCAAAACCAACAAACTTTTCTACTGCTCAAGTTATTGCAGATAGTTATCCATCGGCTGGTATTACATTAAAAGTATTTGCAGATGGCACAGCAAAAGAAACTGTTGCTGTAACAAGTTCTGACCCATTTAGAATATCAGGTGGTTATCTCGCATCTGATTGGCAGATGCAAGTAGAAGGTAGTGCAACGATTACAAGTATTCATTTATCACAATCATTAGAAGAGTTAAGTGCGAAATGACAACAAAGTTACCTCAAATTCCAAACGTATCGGAAGAAACTGTATTACAAGTTGTAGAAGCTTTAGCTCAAACCGTAAATGTTCGGGAAGGAAGAGTTGGAGATCAGCTTGATCGTACAGTAACTTTTAGAGATTTAATTGGGCTAAAGTTAGCTCAAGATAAAGACCAACAAGAAATACACGATCTAAATAAAGTAAACACAATGCCTGTTTACACAAACAGTTATGATTTTCAAGTACAGTATGACCCATCAAACGATTTAACCCCACCGCCACAAGTTGGCACAATAAGAGTATCAAGTACTATTGGTGCTATATTTTTACAATGGAGTATACCATCGTATAGAAACCATTCGTTTACAGAAATATGGCGATCTCAAAATGGAAACATTGGAGATGCGGTTTTAATTGCTCAATCTACTACAGGGTTTTATACAGACCCAGTTGAAACAAATGTTGAATATTTTTATTGGCTTCGATTAGTTTCGCAAGCAGATGTGCGTGGTGCTTACTCCCAAGATTCAGTTTCAGGCAAAGCAGAAATTGACCCTAAGTTAATTATAGAAGCTATTGAAGGAGAGATTAATGCCAGCTCTTTAACGCAAGATTTGCAAACACAAATAACAGATATTGCAAATACAAATCAAGAAATACTTGCTCAAAACTTAAACGGAAGGATTGCACAAGAAGCAGAAATACGAGAACAAGTTGAGGGTGGTTTGCTATCTCAATACACCGTAAAAATTGATAATAATGGAGCTGTGTCTGGATTTGGTTTAGCTAGTCAAGAAGTTGATGGAAGTGTAGAATCAGCTTTTATTATAAGGGCAGATAAGTTTGCTATTGTACAACCAACGTCAACGTCTACTACGTTGACAGGTACGCCAGCATCAGCATCAATACCATTTACAGTTGATTCTGACGGAAGAACAATTATTAAAAGTACAGTTATTGGAAGTGCTTCGATCAGTTCTGCAAATATTGAAAGTTTGTCTACTACAAAACTAACGGCTGGAGTTGCTCAAGCTAGTGATTTTGCTGGTGGAATAGCACAATTTAATCAATTGTATGCTGGAGCTAATAATATAAATTTATCTACGAATACTGCTGGTGAGGTAATAGGCATTGGCTCTATTTCAAATGATTGGTCTATGAAAATTGATGGAAACAATGCTTTTTTTCAAGCAGATTATTTTAAAATAATGAATAGTGCTACTGGTATTGCCAACATTCCTTTTCAAGTTATTGGAAATAATGTTTTTATGAATAGTTCATTTATTCAAGATGCTTCAATTACTAATGCCAAAATTGGTAACAGTATTTATTCAGACAATTTTTTTGTAGATGCTCCAAATCAGAATTTTACAGCTACTGGTAATGGTTGGTTAATACAGAAAAATGGGACTGCTTTTTTTAATAATATTTCGTTAAGTGGCTATGCGACAACTACTGCTACAACTACTGCTTTAAATGGAAAAGCAAATTTAAGCGGAGGTACGTTGCAAGGTCATTTAATAAGATCGGCAGATGGAAAAATGCAAATTGATTTGGCTAACAAGTCTATAACAATTTCTACATGAGGTTTATATGCCACATATTATGATAGGTCAAAACATCTGTTTCACTATTGATGCTAATGGTAATCGAGGGAACTGCATGAATTTTGGTAGTAATTTCAATAATACTGCATTTATGTTTATTACTGAAGATAGAGATTCTCGTTATATGGCTAACTTTTTTACAGTTATAGATTCAAATGGAAACACAAGTTTTTTACAAGGAGCTTCAGCAACAAGCGTTACAAGAAATCTTGACAAAGTTATATGGAGTAATCTTCATTTTACTTATCTTGAACATTTACCATCGTTATCTAGCGATACACAAGGAACTACAAATATAAGTTTGAATAAGTACGATGTGTTAGTTAATGGTGGTAAAAATTCTTCTCTTGTTCCATTTATAGATGAAGATAAATATACTATAACTACTTTTTCTCCTAATCTTTCACAAGCACCTATTTTCACATTAAAAAATAGCACTTACCCAACATTGGGAAATGGTGTATTTCTTAAATATGGAAATCATAGTTATCGAATTTTATTTCCTTTTGCAGACACAACAGGAATTTATTTAAGAGAACTTATATATTGTTCTGATGTAACAGTTCCGAGTGCCAGTATAACTAACATTAATTTTCAAGTCGTAAATACCACATCAGATAATATCAACGGAGTTAATCATCCAGTTGCAGATCATTCTTCTTTTTCCAATGCTGTCGAGATGACACCAACTAGAGTAAGAATTGGTACTGGTAGCTATAACAATACGGCTGGTACTTTTAAAGCTTTATTTGATAGTGACAGAAATTATTTAAAAAGAGATAATTCTGGAGATGTTCAATTTTACACGAACATGTCTTATACCTTAGAGTTTGGTCTTAATGATAATTTATGGAATGGTTTATATGGTTCATCTCAAGGCGGTTATCCACTTAATGGTGTAGAAAAAGATGGCTGGAAATTTAAAATGACAGCCAAAAAAAATGGAAGTGTAATTGCAAGTGAAGACTCTCAACCTACCGCATCAATCGTAGTTCAAATCCCAAAACAATCTAATGAAGCTGGCACAATAACTGCTCCAGCTACAGCACTACAAGCATTTGCTTCTTCAGGTAATGATGGCGATTGTATAACGTATGATATTTAACTATGACTACTGAAATTTCATTTTCTGGAGGATTGACATTTCGAGTAACAGACTCTAATGGCGATACACAATTTGACATAAATAAAAAACAACCAAAAGTTGTTGCAACATACACTTCTTCCTTGTCGGTTCCAGACATGGAAGTTAGGATTAAAGCTTATGGAGATCCTTCGTATCCTATGTTTAGTCCATACCCACCATATTCGACTTCAAGTAAATGGGGGATTGTAGATAATTATGTAACACGATTATCATTTAATCATTTTCCACCTAGTTCAGATTTTTTTTTCATTTGGCACTTATATTTTCCTTCTTCACAACAAAATGAACTAAGAGTTGCTGGCACAAGTACTAATGCTCAAATAACAAATGCTAACAATAGATTTCTTTTTTACAATGACTTAGACAAATGGATTCAAGCAAATGGTGGTATGCCTATAAGACATATGTTTAGTGTTAACGCTCAAAATCTTATTGGTGCAGATTTATTTTTTTACAAACATACTACTAATGCTGATTATCAAAACCCACAGTTTGCACCAAACGGTGCAACTCCTAATTCAGCTATATATGATCATCAATATGTACTTGTATGGGGAGTACATAGAGGTATTTGCGGAAGGCTAGGCGGTATAGACATGGCTAATCAACCTGATGTAAATAGCGGATTTTACTCTGCTCCTTATGTTTACAATATGAGTATGGATGGCACTAGCAATGCTGTAGGTAGATGGCAAAATGGAATGTTAGGAACAGGTAAAATTAAAATGACCCATTATAACTTTTTAGTAAAACTTCATATGTGCAAAGGATAAAAATTTATGAGTTCAAATGAAAACTATGAAATACATGTTACGCAGTCAGAAGTAAATATGGTTGACGGTACTATGAAAGTTACGGCTAAAGTAAAACATGTTGAACCAGAAATAACTACTATTTTAGGCGAATACGACATAATAATTAACAAACCGTATAGAACAATTAGTTCAGCAGTACATTGGGAAATTAGAAGAAAGTTAAATCAAGCTGGTGTATCTGACATTACATTTAGTGCAGAACCACCAGAAGGTTTTATTCCTGACGGAGAAATACCACATGTGAATGCAACAATACACAACATATAATGAATAAGATTATTGTAGGAGAACAAAGAATCTTAGAGTATGTTGCAAAAAAAACAAATGAAGATAATTTTGATACTTGTGCAACTATTGGATTAGTAGATGAGAACGATAATATTCTTGCTGGTGTTGTGTACAACATGTGGAGCGGTCACTCGATCTGTATGCACATTGGTGCAGAAGAAGGCTCAAATTGGTTCAGCAGAAGGTTTGCTACATTTTGTTTCAATGCAACCTTTCAGTATTTTAATTGCAACAGAGCAACTGCGTTAGTTCGTAAAAGCAACGTCAAAGCACAAAAGTTTGTACTTAAACTTGGTTTTATAGAAGAAGGTGTTGTTCGCCAAGCGTGTCACGATGGCGAAGATTTAATTATGTTTGGAATGTTAGCAAAAGAGTGTAGGTTTCTTAGATTAAAAGAGAAAGAAAATAAATGTGTAAAGTCTTACAAAGCGGAGAACAATTATGATTTACGATTGGGACACCATGCTCCCAGAGAGAGCTTTTAGAGCAACAGGTTTTGGTACTCGTCTTATGACTTTAGAAGGCGGTGGTAAGGGTGCTAGACCCCCTGACTACACTCCTTTAAAAGAAGCCATGCTTCAAGTTGGCGATGACATGAAAGCTTTGGGAATGGAGCAGTTACGATTTGCCAAACAAAGATACTCTGATACTTTGCCGATGTTTGAAGCACAGGCTCAAGCTGATATTAGAAGTAGAGCGATAGCAGATTCTTTAGCAAACCAATTGCTACAAGAGCGAGCAAAGTTCCAAGCAGTAGAAAGTCAGCTTGCTTCAGATATTATGCGAGATGATGAAAGAATCCAAAGAGATTATTACGCTGGTTTGGCAAGTGCTGATGTACAGCAATCTTTTGATGCTCAGAAAAAGCAGAATGCAAGAAACTTGCAACGTCTAGGTATTAGCCCCGACAGCCCAAAGTTTGCTCAGATAAATTCAAACTTTGCGGTTCAGGCATCTAAGGCAAATGTAGGTGCTAGAAACATGGCACGAAGACAAGCTATGCAAGATCAGTTTGGTAGAAAAGTGCAGATGGCTAACATTGGTAGAAACATACCATCACAGGCTACGTCTATTCTCGGACAAGGTTCTGCATTAGGAAGATCATCAGGCAGTAACTTAATGGGTGCGAACTCTACAATGTTCCAAGGTTATGGCGGTGCTATGCAAGGCTTAGGTGGACAGATGAAAGCCATAGGCGGTGCTGGCAACTTAATGAGTCAGGACTATGCTAACCAGATGGCATACGCTCAGAGTCAGAATCAGATGATGCAAGGATTCGGTCAGTTAGCTGGTCTTGGTGCTGGTCTGTATTTTGGTGCAGAGGGCGGTAAGTTAGTAGGAGAAGGCACAGGTACATCTGATTCTATCAAAGGAATTAATACAGATACTGGGGATACTGTAATGGTATCTAACGGAGAGTTTGTTACTAAAGCATCTTCTTCTAAGAAGATGGGATATGACGTAATGAGTGCTATTAATGACGGCACGATTACTAGAAAAGATATTAAACCACAGGCTTTAAAACGAGCTAAGAAGCAACCTGTTAAACAAGTAAAGAAAGCATAAACATGGTTACAAGAAGAAGAGCAATAGGCGGTACTGGACTTGCTGGCGGTATTTTCGAAGGGATAATGGCATCTGAAGATATTAAAAACAGAAGGTCGCAAGAAGATAGAATGCTAGCTTTGACTGAATCAAGAATAGAGTCAGACATTGTTGATCGAAAAGCTAAAGCTTTAGATATGGAAGTTAAACAAGATGCTCTTAACGAAGCACAAAAGCTTCGGGCAAATAAACAAAAAATGGCTGACAAAGCACAAGAGTTATTCTTTCAACAAGATATGGTTCAAGGAGTAGATAGCAATGGTGGGATTGTAAATAGAAACGTAATGAGAATGAAAGACTATGACGGAGAAAGCGGTGCAGAACGATTTCTTCAAGATCAATCTCAATTAATTAATTTTGCTATCGCAAATAATTTAGTTGATGCCAAAGATTTAAATAAATCTTTTGAGTATGTGCAAGGTTTAATGAAAGAAACTGGTAGAAAAAACTTTTATGAGATGATTGGCAACTTAACTGGCGATAAAGCTAAAAACGCAATATTTTTAGCAAATGGGATTACAGATTATTCTAATCCAAGATTTGATGCAAGCGGTGGAACTTTTAAAATTATTTATGACACTAGTACAAAAAATGGAGTGGAGCTAGATATATCTGCTCAAGCTTTATCTCTTGGTGTTGGGGTAGAGATGATGAAAATTATGGAACTTCAATCTGAAATTGAAGAAAATAAATCAAAAACCCAAGCTTATAAGTCACTTGACCAAGATAGAACTCAAAAACGAGACTTAAATGAAAGAAAATTTGCTGAAGATAAATCACAATTTAATATAAAAGCACAACAAACAGGTATAAACAACGTAGTAAAAGAGTTTAATGACAAGAAAAGAATGGTAAAAAATCAAATAAATTCTGGTACTGCAAATAGAGCATTTAGAAAATCTCTTGGAGAAGAGTTTTACAAGGAAGGGACTGCATACAAACAAGCAAACAATATTACCAAAAAAGTTATAGAAGGAAACTTTAAATCATTTTTCCCTGATTACTATCAATCACTCGGCAATACTGTTTCTGGAATCATGCAACAACAGTTTGCATTTAATAGCGATGTTATGCAAACAATGGATATGGGTGCTTTTGGAACAAGTCTTGAAGGATATTTAACAAAAGGTAATACTTTTTTACAAAAAATAAAAGGACAAAAAGTTCAATCTGTTACTAAGCCAGATGGAACTCAAGTACGAGGTATGCAGATAGATGGATTTTTTGTTCCTTTACCTGTAATTCAAAGGATTGTAGATAATAGTCTTGAAAAAAAATTAGCAGATACGTTTGGTCTTGATGTTCAACAAATATTAAAGGCTAGATAATGGCTAGTATATATAAAACAAAAGCAGAAGCATTAGCTGAGATTCAAAATATTGAGAATCTTGAAGCAAATCCTCTCGGCTCTTTACAATCTTTACAACAAAATAAAATACCGACTGCGACTCAGTTTCGTGTTCAAGATACTGATGAACAAATAGATATTAATTCTTTACTTGGAACAACATCTAAAGTTCAAGAAGAACCTTCTCCTGTTGAAACACAACCAGATTTACTTGATTCAAACTTAACCGATCAAGATGAAATTATTAATATAGATTCCTTATTAGGAATTACTCCAGACTCAAGTATAACTAGTCAACCGCCTACACAAACAGGTTCCCAAGATATTGAACAAGTCGAGCCTGACAGAAAAGAAGGCTTTATTGATAGTACTTTATCTCTTGGTACTGCTTTTAGGGAAGGTATAAGTCTTACTGCAAGTAGAGCTGAATCAGGTCTTGATGTAATGACTGACAATAAAGATTCTGTTTTAGAAGAAACTGCATTTACAAGAGACTTGCAAAAAAATTCTGAGTTAGTAGAAAAGAAATTATTTTTAAATGAAGTTTATAAAAACAAAGATAGCGATGGATTCCTTGATGCAATAAAAGATGTAGCTAATGCAATTGTAGAAGAACCATTAGGTGCAACTCAGTTTGCATTTGAACAAGCTCCTACTTCATTAGGGTCATTAGGGTCAGGTCTTGCTCTCGGTAAAGCTGGTGCAATAATCGGTAGTGCTATACCTGTAGTTGGAACTACAGTTGGCGGTGTTACAGGATTTTTATTAGGTATGTTTGGCTTTAATGCATTGCAAGAGATTGGTGGCAAAGGACAAGAGAAAGCAGATGACGGAGATTTTACTGACGAAGAAAGAGAAGAATCTTTAAAAGAAGGAACAATTAAAGCTGGAGTAATTACAGGAGTAGATGCACTTACATTAGGTGCAAGTAAATACGCATTAGGTTTAAAAAATACAGTTGTTGAAAAAGCAACTATTAAAGCTTTAGATAAGCAAGGTGTAAATACTACAGCCTTAATGAATGACATTAAAAAAGTAGTTGATAATTCTCAAAAAGTTGTTAAAAGAGACAATAAAGCAGACGTAAGAAACGGTGCAATTACTAGAATAGAAAATGTAATTGGCGATTATAAACTTACTACCCCAAGTATTAGAACTGCGGTAAGAGATGCTCAGAAAAAAGCAGTAAACAGTTTAGAGTACGTCACTAAAAAATACGGTGGTTATAAAATGGCACTAGCTTTAGAAACGCTAGGCGAAGGACTTGGAGAGTATTTAGGCGAATTAATTGCTACAGGAGAAGCAAGTGAGATTGATGCAGTATTAGAGAGTGTAGCTGGATTATCTCAGTCTATTGCTACTACTGTGGTCAAAACACCTTTAGACCCAGTAGTAAGAAAAGTAACTGGACAACAAGCAAGTCCTGACTCAGAAGGTGGAGAAGTAACTACTCTCTTTAATAGAATGGCTAACTTTGCTGATTTCAATGAACAAAGAGAACAAGCAATTACTGATGCCCTTAATAGAAAAGAAGAAGAAGATACTCGTGAAAGATTTGAATTACAGTATGTACAGAATATATTAAACACTAAAAATGCAGTTGAAATTTTAGCTGGTATGCATTTTGATGCTGGCGATAAAACAACAAAAGGAAAACAAAGACAAGAAATTATTCAGGATGTAGCACAACAAAATAATTTATTAGATTCTTTAAACAAAATAATTACTTCAAAGAAAGAAGGTTCAGATGAAATTAGAGATGAAGCAACTTCTTTAATTTCTGACAAAAGATTTAAAAAAGCATTTTATAAAATACTTGATTCATATGGAAAGCGAGGAGAAACTCCATTTATTAGCAGAACTGTCGAAGCTCAAGAGCAAGACGTAGCACCTCGTACTATTGAAGACATAGTACAAGAAGGAGTCAAGAAAGGATATTATTCTGTTCAGCGTGAGATTAATAGAATTAAGAAAGGTCAACAATATAGATTAGATACCTTAAACAAAGATGACAATGAGCTTCAAAGTTTAGCTGAGGAGCGAGGATTATCTGTAGAAGAGTTTCGTAATTTATTAAAAGATAATTATAAAAACAATAAAAAACGACTGTCTTTGTATGAACAAGAGTTTAAAAAACTTAAAAAGCCAAAGACATCTAACATAAAGTTTAACGAAATAGTAGATAAAGAAGTAATACAAGCTCGTGATTCTCAGATGGATGATGCAAACGCAATGATTGCTGATGCTGTCGCTGAAGACAGAGCAGAAGAAGAAGCTTTTTTACCGCCAGTTAGACAAACAAAACCTGTTGCCAAAAAACCGACAGCACCTGTTGCTGAGGAGCCATTACAAGAATATGTCAAAGGTGTACCCTTTATTGAAAAACCTTTGCCACCAACTCCAAAGTTTTCTTTAGAAAAATGGGAGAACACTCCTCAAGTACCGACTTCAGAAGAAGCTCGACAAAAATACTCTGATAACCCAGCTAAAGAATTTTTTAATGCTGGTTTAATTTCACAGGGAGCGTACAGAGAAATTATGAGTCGGTCGCCTAGCTCTGACTTAGAAACAAAGTTTACTGCTTTAATAGAATATGTATTAAAAAATACTCCGTTGCCAAACAAAGAGTCTGACACAGAACTTGATAGGGACATTAAAACAATTCTAAGACGAAATGCAGACAGGTTAAAAGCATTTATTACTTTTCCAAAAAAATCAGATTCACAACAAGTGCGTGATAATATTGAAGGAGAAAAAAATGTTATAAGACGTATGGCAGAAAACTTTGCTAACAATGATCAGAATGAAATTATTAGACGACTTATTCGTAAACAATTAATAGCTCAAAGAAATATAGCACAGTATTTTACTGATGACGATGGAGACTTCTCTGAAGTAGTAGATGATCGACCAGATTTTTTTGCTTCAAGAGTCATTCCAAAAGATGACGATGATTTAAGAGCAAGTCGTGTACCATCAAGACAAATTAAAGTACCAAGAAATGCAAGATTCAAAGACTTAGATACAAGAGAAGGCACAGTTACAACTGAGCCTATTCAAAAAGAAAAAGCACCGTTTCAGCCTGATTTTGATTTGCAACAAATTGATGCAGATTTACCTACAGATATTACAGTTGATGACTCTGGAATTAGGACAACTGATCGACCATTCCCTCAACGAGTGCCATTAGGAAAAGGCGAAGTTATAAACCCAACTATAACTCGATTCGCTGATTTAGAAGATTTAAAAGAAGCTGGTATTAAAGCATCTTTGGCTAGTGTTTATGGAGAAGAAGTATCAGTTGCAAGATGGAGAAAAACATCAAAGTACAGCATAACTACCGAAGATGCAGAAGGAGAAGTAACCAGAAAAATAATTGATACAAAAGATATAAAACCTATTACGTTTCAAGAAAAATTAAAAGAAGCAAGAAAAATTTATAACTTTCCAGCAAATGTTGGATTAGGTTCTGCAAAGAAAGGTTCTCCGTTTCAGAAAAAATTTAGAGAACAATTAGCAGAAGCTGAGAAAAGAATTTATGGAAGAAGACTTATGGACAAGCTTGGTCTTCGTTCCCCAGATACCTTGCCACAAGA
>MDTC01238658.1_pt1 | contig 32722 bp, 34 predicted proteins | sample 811181 | NCBI WGS metagenome assembly MDTC01 (sample SAMN05326644, study PRJNA326480) | marine metagenome | isolation source: seawater | place: Pacific Ocean: North | collected 2011
ATTGTCTGATTCGACAAGATCGAATTGTCTGATTCGACAATCTGAGAATTGTCTGATTCGACAAGATCGAATTGTCTGATTCGACAATCTCAGAATTGTCTGATTCGACAAGATCGAATTGTCTGATTCGACAATCTCAGAATTGACTGATTCGACAAGATCGAATTGTCTGATTCGACAATCTCAGAATTGACTGATTCGACAAGATCGAATTGTCTCAGAGAGCAATTCTGATCTTGTCGAATCTCAGATCTCAGAACGCAGAAGCGCGCCCCGGGGGGCGCGCTGTGTCTCGACTCGACGCTCTCAGCTTGCAGCGCGCTTCAGAGTCAGAGTCACGTTCTTCGTCGTCTTGCAGCGCGCTGCGCTCACAGTGTACTTACGCTCTGCGAGAATCAGCCCGATACGCCCGTTCTTGTAGAAAACTGCTCTGTGCTTGCGAATCGACCCGGGCAGATCTGCGAGCGACTTCTGAGACATGTCAATCACGATCGTCTGCGTCTTCTCGCACTCGACGCCCGCTTCAATGATTCGATCAACGCGTGCGTTCAGTGCTGCGAGCGACTTCTCACGACGCGCTGCGCTCTTCTCTGCGCTCTGCTGCTTCTTCGTCGTCTCTGCTGCGAGCGTCGCAGCGAACGACTTTTGAGCTTCTGCGACGACTGCATCGATCGTCTTCATCGTCACGACTGCATCGCTCTTGAGTGCGACTCGCAGCGTTTCGATCTTCGTCGCGTAGTCAACGAGATCGCTCTTCTTCGTCTTCTTGCCCGGGGTCTTCGCGTTCTCGTCTGCTGCGATAAGTGCGATGATAGCTGCGTTCTTGAGTGCTGCAAAGTTAGTCATAGTGTTCTCTCTGCTCGTTTGAGCGTCTGTGTCTCTGTCAGTGCGCTGCGACACTGCGTCGCTCGCTTCTGACGCTCTTGTTCTACATTCGTGATTACTGAATGTCGAAAAGATTCTCTAAATCGACGAACGCTATTTCGCGAGGATCTCGCCCTCATCAGGGTTTAGACGCTCAAAAAAAACGCGAGATTCTGCGATCGCGTGCGATCTTGTCGCGCTTAGTCAGTGCGCGACGACTCGCGAGAAGAGACGAGAAATCGAGCGCATATTTCGTCAGATCGGGCTGCTCGTCAATCTTCTCGACAGATCCGTCTCTGAGATCGTCTGATTCGCTCGATTCTGAGATCCGAGAGAGAGCGCTCTACGATCTGCTCGCTTCTCGACTCACAGACTCACAGACTCACAGACGCTCACAGACGCTCACAGACTCACAGCGACTCACAGCGACTCACAGCGACGCTCTCAGCGTCTCAGCGTCTCACAGACGCTCACAGCGTCTCAGCGTCGCTCACAGACGCTCACAGCGACTCACAGACGCTCACAGCGTCTCAGAGCGTCTCAGAGCGTCTCAGCGTCGCTCACAGCGACTCACAGCGACACACGTCTTCTATGCGAAGTCGATCTCTCAGTCGAAGACTGCTCACGGATCTGCTGATAGTCGAGCTTTTCGAGATCTCACGAGATCTCACAGAATCGCACGCTCTGACGAAGAGAACGCGTCGATCGACGAGAAGAAGCGGATCATCGTCGCTCTCGACGGATCAGCATCGCTCACAGAATCGAGCAGATGCGTCAGAATGACGTGAGGCTCAGCGCTTAGCCGATTTTCGTGCGCTCGCTCGCTTCGCTTCGCTCGCTTCGCTGCGATCGTCGTCTCGACTCGCTGAGAGCGTCAGAAGTCGAGATCGTAGAGCGACAAGTACACTTCGTGTATCTCGACGGATCGCGCTTCTTCGCTGCGCTCTGAGAGATCGTGCTGCGCTCTCGCAGCGCAGCGATCGACGCGTGCGATCTTCGTCGCGAAGAATTGCGGGAAGAAGTGCGATCCGTCGATCTTCTCGTCGCACTGTATCGACTCGAATCGCTGCTCTCAGAGCGTCGCTCTCTCGACGCACGACGCGCGCTGTGAGACGCTGTGAGAGAGCGCATTCTGCGAGAATGGGCTGATGGACGCACGATCCGTCGATTCTTCGTCTCAGATCGACAGATGCGCGATCCGCGATCTTGACGCTCGCGATCTCGTGCTGTGAGACGACGCGCGAAGATCGCGAAGAGATGCACGGATCGATCGTGTTCATCACGGATCTCACGTTTTCTGCGCGATCTGTACACGACTCGACGCACGTGTACAAGATCCATCGACGAAAGCATCGTAGCACCCATGATTCCCGTCGATCCGTCGCAACTTTCTCGTGTGAGATCGTTGACTTCTGAGATCCGTCGAGAATCAGCGATGGATGCACGTTCTCGACGGATCGACGGGAACGTCGTGACGGAGCACGTTCTGCCGAGAATGGGCTGATGGAGCGGGTTCCCGAGAAGGGGGGGCAGGATCAGCGATCCATGAGGATCCTCGACGAATGCTGAGGCGGTCTCGCGCCTGATTTTCCACATTCCGCACCCCCCTGCGCAGCGATTTTTTCTGCTGATTTTTTTGTGCGCAGTGATGAGTGGTCCTTTCGCACTCGCTTCGTTTTACGATTTTGAGAAAACGAGATTCCGTGAAAGGGACTGGTCGATCTTCTTTGATCCTCTTTGTGCGCTCGTGAATCGCTGACGCTACAATCAGATCGCACGCGTGACGATTCGCCTCGTGTCTGCGAACGACTCACACTCCCCCTCTGAGTCCGCAGTCCTAAGCCGGCTGCACTTTCGCACCCCCCTTTCCACGAAGCGTCGTCACGCGTGCTTCTCCAGCCAGTGTCTCGATTCATCGCATGTTTTCGAGAAATAGCTGTACGATTTGTGTGTGCGATCTTCGTCGCGCACGTCTATCTACAGATGAAAACTGCGAGAACACAATGACCACGAGACATGCCCGCTCACTTATCGAAGCCATCGACAGTCATCCCGATGTCTCTTCGTACACCACACTCGGCTGCGCCGCGTACTGTCTGAGACTCGAAAATCTCACATGGCGTGTAGTCGGACTCAATCTGTACGCAGACAGCGAGAACAAGCGAGACGAGACTCCGACTGCATACGCGCAACGATGCGCGATCAAAGCTCAAATGGCTGCGATGCACTTCGCGAAACGACACGCGATGCCCTGGCCCGCCCCCTGCAAGCGTTCATCGAACACTGCGAGAGCATGATGCCTGAAGAAAAGCCACTCACAGAATGGCTCACTTTCGGGAACGGCTTTCGTCGCACGTCGCAAAACCCGCTCGCGACTGCTGATGTCTACCCCTTCGCAAAAAGCTGGCGCTTCGTCGTCATTCATGAAGAGTCACAGAGAGTGATCTCACAAGGGGTGCGACCGACTGCGACTGACGCGAGAGCGTGCTCCAGTGCTGTGCTCTACGACATGCAAGAAGACAGCTTGCCATGGTAGACGCTCGACGAAAGATCGTGACTGCGCACTGTGCAACGTGCGGGAAGAAAGCCCGTCTCACGTTCTTGTCGAAGTGCTGCACGATGCATTGTGCTGCCCGAGAAATGCTTGCTCGAATCAGCGCGGGTGACCCCGCTCACTGTCGATTCTGCGGAGAGTACAACTTCATTCGATGCTGTCGCTGGCAAGGAGTGGAGGAATGAACTCGGGCTCGATTGACCGCATGTCTTCTGCTGAAGAACTCGGTCGTCTTGCTGTCTCGTTGCCGAACTGGCGGTGGATGCCGGGGATGAACATACCCGGTCATGGCCGAATCATCGTCAGTTGGTACAAGGACAAAGAAGGCGACAAGTGGCCCGACCTCGACGACCCCGCGACCGCTGGGTGTCTACTGAAGATGCTCGGTGAAGTCGTTTCTGTGATGCAGTCGAAAGACAAATCATGGTGGGTGACCTCCCCGCGACATAACGGCTGGAAAGGCGAGTCCGCGACGTTAGGGCGAGCATGTGTTCTTGCTGCTCACGCAATCGGAAAATGGGAAGAACAAAGTCATGCCGATCTACCAGCACAGATGCAAGAAGTGTCTACATCGCTTCGAAAAGCTGATTCCGATGTCGCAAGCAAACATCATTCAGACGTGTCCGAAGTGTCTGAGCAACGCAACGATCCGAGTAATCAGCAAAACGAGCTTCATGCTGAAAGGAAGCGGCTGGGCGAAAGACGGGTACGCAAGTCAAGAGTGAAAGCAGCCCAGCTTGGGCTCTTCGCCTCTCGCGCTTCGTCGAACGATGAAAGCAATACTCGACTGGACTGGTCGTCAATCGAGTACACGCCCGCTCGAATCATGGTCGAGAAGTTTCACTACTCGAAGAAAATGCCGCGCGGAAGAAACATTTGCTACGGCTGGAAGCACTCGCACGACTTGTACGCAGCAGCAGTGTACGGAAACGGCGTGAACCCGTATCAAGCGAAGTATCTTTCGAAGATCACAGGGATCGAAATCACGAACGCCACATACGTGGAGTTGAAGCGACTCGTTCGTGTAGAACCACGTCTTGAAGACGTGTATTTGTCGCAGCTTATGAATCTGTGTCATCGCGATCTTGCTCGTCTCGGGTATCGCTGCGTGATTGCGTTCAGCGACCCCGACGAAGGGCACGAAGGCACAATCTACAAAGCCGCGAACTTCACTCACATGGGCAAAACCCAAGCTGAATGGCACTGCATCGACCGCGACGGAAACAAAGTGCATCGTCGCGTCGCGTATCGAGTCGCGAAAGCGAAGAACATCCCAATCGAATGGGCGCGAGAAAATCTCGGGCTCACAAGAGTGAAGACGACACCGAGAGACCGATGGATCTGGTTCATCAGCAAGTCAGATCGTCGTCGCTTTCACAGACACTTGAAAAAAGAGAGAGAATCATGAGTGACAGAACGAAAGAAGAATGGGGAGCACTCGCAGCGTCAATCGAAGGCTGGGACTGGTTGCCGGGAATGCGCGATGTCGCGGGCTTTCGATTGCTTCGCGCAGGAAACCCTGAAGATCAGCCAAACTGCGTTCCTGACGTAGACGACATGGCGACTGCCGGGTGTATGCTCGAACTTCTCGGCTACCCGCAGCTTACTCTCGTCGGAAAAGTCGATGGCGTCCCGCACTACCGTGTGCGAGTTCTCGATACGAACAATGCTTTCGTCTACGCTACCGGACAAGCATGGGGTCTCGGTCGAGCGTGTGTCGCTGCTGCTGCTGCACTCGGTCGCTGGTGCGGGGGTGACGTATGACGAAATCTCAGATCGCAAGAGTGCTCGCAGTGCTTGTCTGGACATCATCGTGCGCGATGATCTGGCTTGCATGGACATACTCAGTCATCGACGAGTCTACGAAAGACACAGCGGACCCAGCTTTCGAAGCAGCAGGCATCGTAGGCGGAACAATGTGTACGACCGGCTGCATGGGCGGTCTCTGGTTCATGGGACTCATCGTTGCAGCACTTGTCTGGGCACTGATCAGACGATGAAACACAGATTCACGAGCGCAGATCTGGTCAAAATCAAGAAGCGATGGGAAACCGAAACGCTGCAAGAGATCGCAGATAGCTACGACACCCCAATCGGGACTCTCAAATCGCTGCTGCATCGACAGAACATCAAGTGCCCGAGATCAAATGCGCAAGGGTCTCGTCGAAAGTTCGGGCCAGTCACTATCGAAGAGCGAGATCGAAACAGACGATGGTATCGCATGTATCACGGGATGCGGACCGAAGGCGTATCTTCGAAAGACGCGATGTCTGCGCTCAAAGCAGATGGATGCACACTCAAACGTCATCAGATTACATGTGGATGGTGGCATTACTCAAAGAGAGCTTTCAACAAATGAAACCCAGCATCGAAGAACTTGACCCGTACACAGATCGCGCGATTCGCGAACATTCGAAAGCGACACACATCATCGCTCGCTTCGTTGAAAGATGGTCTCGTCACAACAAGCAGACCGTTTTGCTGATTCGAAGCTGCGATGGGATTCGTTTGATCGACGTAGACGGCGACAGATGGTCGTCTTTCGATATTCAAGAAAGTGAACTGGGCGAGATCTGCGCGACTCTGAAGCAGTTGTCCGAGACGCGAAGACTCTTCAATGTCGGAGCGTGTATGCCCCGCGGAGCTTTGCGATAGCAGATGCGCAACACTGCGCAGCGTGGTAGTGTCGTCGCATGAAACAGCAGCACGACGACAATCCCGGCGCGCAGCAGAGTGTAGATCGAACAGGCGGTCGTGGAGCACTACCTCGTGCTACGCACGTCGAGTCGATACCGGACTCGTTGAAGCAGCGTGAAAACGAATCGGACACTGCGCATTCCGCGTTTCTTCTTTACGCGATGCAAGTGCCCGAAGATCGTTCAAATCGTCTCGTTGCGAGAGTGCTCTCTACAGCGGAATCGAACATTCGACTCTGGCGAACGAAGTTCAAATGGCGAGAGCGATGCGCGAGTTGTCCGAACGTAGAATGGATAGCTCTCGACGTGTATCGAAGACGTATGGACGAGCACGTCGGCAGCGTACACGCTGATCGCTTGCGCGTAGCGTTAGATACAGTGCTCGACAGCGCAGGCTTCGCGTCTCTGCGTCGCGAAGTGCAGAGACAGCGCACAGCACAGACATCGCGACTCGACGCACGTACTGAGACGACAGACAGCACCAAATCGACCGCTGTTTCCACGCAAAATGCGTATGCTTCGAAGCTCGCGACCAACGAGATTGACCAGATTGACGCTGCTCGACAGATGCGAGATCTCGCAGATCGAATCCGCAAAGATCATCTTCGACCAGAGGATGTCAAGCGTCAGATCGTGCTGATCGACGCTGTTCTCGGGCTCGTTGCGAAGAAGGTCAAGAGCGGAGAGTTGAAGGTTCGTGTGAGCGACATTCCTGCACTTCTGAAAGCTCGCGCAGCAATCACGGGACTTCCGATGGATCTGACATCGCAGCAGCAGCAGAGTCCGCAGCTTCATCAACATGCCCATGTACACGTTGTTGAATCTGTGCGTATGCGAGACGCACGAGCGACTGGAGATGACTCAGTAGTTCTCGACGCGATGCGCAGTGAAGTGGACGATCTGCGTGTGATTCTCAATGCTGTTCCAGATCGTCGAGGGCAATAATGTCGGTCATCGCTTCACCGAACGAGTTTTCAAAGCTGGGAACAGACAAACGATCAAACGCTCAGAGCGACACTCTCGTGGGTGAGCACTCAATCGGTGGCCCTCTTTCGCTTCGTGACTCGCGCATGTTTCTGGACGTTGCGACGCTTCGTCGTCTTCTCGAAGTGGCTGAAGCATCGAGCATCAAGCGAGTGCAGATCGACCGCTGCGGTTTGAGAATCAGATCATGGAAAGACAGACACGGGCATGTCTACGAAACATGGCAGATCATCGGCGTTGAGCCGAAGCCAGAGAAGCATCTGATTTTTGACGGAGACACGAAATGATCAGCGGAGCAGAAGTTGCAGCAGTCTACGTGGACATCGACTCACTGACGCCATGGGCAGACAACCCGCGTCAAAATGAGCACGCTGTTGACCCGATCATGCGTTCGATCGAAGAGTTTGGATTCACTTCTCCGATTGTTGCTCGCACAGAAGATCGAGAGATCATCGCCGGTCACACTCGCTGGACAGCAGCAAAGCGGCTCGGGATGAAACGCGTTCCTGTTCGATTTGTAGATCTGACACAGCAGCAAGCTCGCGCGCTCGCAATCGCAGACAACAGACTCGGAGAGCTTGCAGACTGGGACGCCACACTTCTCGAATCAACGCTGCGAGAGTTGGGCGACTTCGATCAGTCTCTTCTCGACGTGACAGGCTTTGCAGAAGAGCTGGATTCTCTTTTCTCGCAAGAAGACGACGGTTTCGGTGATGATGGGAGCGGTGCTGGGAACGACCCGACTAAGCTCGAATATCGCGTGGTGATCGAGAATCTGGACGAAAAACAACAAGCGTCGCTCGTAGAAAAGCTGGAGAAGGAGGGATTCAAGTGCCACGCCTTGATCTCGTGATCTCTACTCCGCTGTCCTCTTCGACTCGTGCTCGACAAGTGTGCAGCATGTTCGATGTCCCGCCCGAGCAGAAGTGTGTTCGAGAGTGGCACGGAGAACTTCCGATAGACGAAAAGAAGTGGAACGTAGGTCTCGTTGTCGGGCCGAGTGGTTCGGGCAAGTCTTCAATCATGCGACAGCTATGGGGAGACGAGCCGAAGTTCGAGTGGAAAAGCAAGTCGATGCTCGACGACTTCTCGGAGAATCTGTCGATCGAAGAGATCGCGAATGTCTGCAACGCTGTCGGGTTCAGCACGATCCCAGCTTGGCTTCGACCGTTTCGAGTGCTTTCCAACGGCGAGCAGTTTCGTGCGGACTTGGCTCGACGACTGATCGAGTTGCCCGATCCTGTTGTCGTTGACGAGTTCACGAGCGTCGTCGATCGACAAGTCGCAAAGATTGGTTCTCACGCTGTACAAAAGTGGGCTCGTCGAAAAGATCGGAAGTTCGTAGCGGTCACATGTCACTTCGACGTGATCGACTGGCTTCAGCCTGACTGGATACTCGAACCGGACACGATGACGTTCCGTTGGAGGTCACTTCAACCGCGACCACAGATCGCAGTCCGAATCGAGCGCATCGCGTATGAAGAATGGCAACGCTTCGCTCCATTTCACTATCTGAGTGCGCAGCTTTCTCGTGCTGCTCGATGTTTTGGGCTGTTCGTGGAAGGCGTGAGTCACCCCGTCGCCTTCACTTCGACGCTTCATTGACCACACCCGCGAGTGCATGACGTGATGGGCTTCAGTCGCACAGTGGTTCTTCCGGACTGGCAAGGAATCGGTCTCTCGTATGCTCTCAAAGAGACTGTCGCGTCTGCGTTCTCAGCGGTGGGCAAGCGCGTTCACAGCTATCCGGCGCACCCGGGCTACGTTCGATCTCTCGTTTCATCTGACAAGTGGAAGCAGGTGAAGTCTGCTGGTCTGTTTTCTCCCGCTGCCGGTTCAAGCTCTACAGTCGCAGGCTTCGGGGGCAGACCGTGTGCTGTGTTTCGGTACGTCGGATCAAAGATGGATCTACGCACTGCTGAATCGTTGCTCGATGTCTCCGCATCAAATCTTCAACAGCGACAACGAGCACTCGTTTTGCGGAAGAAGCCATCGCGTATGCGAAGGAGAAAAAAGTGAGCAACGCGCATACAGCAGGTGTTGTGGACGCGCTTTCTGCTGAGTTTCCACTGCTCGGAATCGCTCTGCGTCACCATCGCAACACGCGTGGACACCCGATGTCGTTTGCTACTCGACCGTACTTGGTGGAGTTGTACTGCGATGCTCCGCATATCGACGGCTTCGACGCGATGAAAGCAGTGCAGGTCGGCTGGTCAGAGCTTCTCGTTCAGTTGATTCTGGAGCGTGCCGGTTGGGGCGGTCGAATCGCAGCGTATGTTCTTCCGTCGTATCAGCTTCGCGATCGCTTCGTGAAGAACCGTGTCAACCCGCTTCTCGATAGAGTTGCTGCCTATCAACAGAAAGTCCCTGCTCACGATCCTGGTTCTTTGAAAATCAAGCGATTTGGTAATGGTTCGCTACTGTTTCTCGGGTCAAACACAGTCAACGACTTCGTGGAGTTCTCGGCAGACGTACTGGTCGTGGACGAGTTTGACCGATGCGTAGCGGAGCACCTTGCGCTTGCTCGCGACCGTCTTCGAGAGTCGCCTTACCCGCAGCTTTTTCGTATCGGAAACCCCACAATGCCGGGTGTCGGTATTGCAGCACTCTTCGATCACAGTGACGGGCGAAGATGGCACCACAAATGCACTCGATGTGGAGAAAGACAGCCGCTCGAATGGGCGACAAACATCGTTGAGCGAGACACGTCTGGGCGATGGGTTCCACTCGACAAGAAGCGCATAGAGGCGGGAAACATTCGTCCCATTTGTCGTCGGTGTAAAAAGCCGTTCGATCGAGTTGCAGACGGTGCTGAGTGGGTCGCAGAGAGACCTTCTCAGACGAGACGCGGCTATCAGATCTCTCGATTGGACGTGTTGTCGCAAGAGCTTCGACCGCTGCTGCACGAGTGGAGTGAAGCTCAGGGTGATGCAAGCAAGCTGGAGGCGTTCTATCGAAGCGTTCTCGGCAGACCATGCGAGCCGAAGGGCATGGCGATTGACAGAGAGATTCTGGCAAACTGCACGATTGGAGACCCGCTGGATGAGGGTGGTGGTGCGAGGCTCAGAGATCAGACAGTCGTTGTGGGGGTCGATGTTGGGCGTCTTCTGCACATCAACGTGTCTTGTGTGGAATACGATGAAGAGCGAGAGCAGAGTGTTCGAACATGTCTGTGGGTCGGGACGGTACAGACGTTCGATCAGGTCTACGACATCCTCGTTCGATACTGCGCGCGAGTGTGTGTGATTGACTCTCGACCAGAGGTCCGAAAGGCCCAAGAGCTGCGCGACAAGTGCATTTCGAGCGGAGTCTGCGAAGTCTGGTTGGCTCAGTTTACGAGAGCAGACAAGATCGGCCGCATGGCGTACGGGATGACGCTCGACTACCGACGACGCGTTGTCAGTGTGGACAGAACACAGCTTCTCGATGCGACACTGGACGACTTGCAGGTTGACCCTCCGCGCAAAAAGTTTTCAGAAGACGTTTGGCGAGTGAAGGGCTGGGCAGACCAAATGGTCGCACCGAAACGTCGAAAAAGCGCGAACTCTGACAGATTCATCTGGGACGAGGGGAACGCAGAAGATCACTTTCGTTTCGCGGACGCTTACGAACGGGTCGCAGCAGACCTACACAACAGATCTGGTTCATATCTGGGGGCATGATGACAGCTTCACTCACTGATGAATGGTTCAAGCAAACAGCGATCAGATTCCATGATTTGCGCGAGCAGTACGCGAATGAAGACCCATTCGAGCACGTGGTTCTCAACGACTTTTGGCCCAAGGACTTCGCTGAAGATCTTGCGGATGCTCTCGCTGAAAAGCCCACAAACACAGACTCGTGGCACCACTTCGTCAACAGACGAGAGCGAAAGCGAGCGACGAAGCCGGGCAAGGCACTCGTCGGTCAACCAGGGATTGTTCGAGAAGCTCTGTCGGCTCTGAATGACGATCGATTCGTCGCTGCGCTCGCAGATGTGTCCGCCACTCGCGATCTCGTCGCTGATCCCGAGTACGTGGGTGGCGGTGTTCATCGAATCGAGCGAGGAGGGATGCTTGCTGTTCATGTGGACTTCAACAGACACCCTACGACTCGGCTTTTTCGCCGCCTCAATCTTCTGATCTACATGAATCGTGACTGGAAAGAAGAGTGGAACGGCGAGCTTGAACTTTGGGCCAGAGATCGCTCGCGACTCGTGAAGAGTGTTTTTCCGCATGAAAACGTGGCAGTGCTCTTCGACACAGCACGCGACTCGTGGCACGGTCACCCGACACCGCTCGCTTGCCCCCCATCGAGAGCAAGAGTCTCTTTAGCGACCTATTACTATGCACCAGAAGCAGGTTCACAGCGTCGTCGTCAACACTCTACGAGATTCTTGGAGGACGAACGATGAAGCGATCCTCTCTGATGCTGTTTTCAGCCACGAACAGTCAAATGATGAAGGACCCCAATCTTTCGTCTTTGCTGGAGAGAGCGTCTCCAGAAGAGGTAGAGGCGTTCGGTCGCGCTCTGAGATCCGCGTATGTTGCAGGTCAAGATGACAGCGATGCGAGAACGGGGAAGCTCATGGCTCGAATCTTTGGTGGATTCGTGGGCGTCACACCTGGGATCGATGTCAATCGAGAAGACGATTCGGCTACTCCGCGAGAGCGACTGAAAGGCATCGTCTCTCTACTCGCAGGAGCAACTCGAAGAGGTGGTGGATGAGGCTCACTCGTGTCTGAAGATCATGCCGACTGGTTTGATTGACCCGCTGCGAGCAGACACTTCACGCTCGACGCGTGCCACTTCCCCCCCGTTCTCGTTTCGAACCCATGCTTGATCAACGACTCTCCGATTTTTCTGAGTGACAGCCCCTCGCTTCTCAGTCTGAGCGCGAGAGAAATAGCATCGCGCTCCTTTTCATTCTCGATCTCTTTGCCGTCGATCACATCGAAGCCGAATCGAGCATGACCACCAGTGTGCTCTCCCTTCTTTCGTTTTTGCGCGAGTGCTGCTCTTGTCCGTGCTCGAATCAGTTCTCGCTCGTACTGAGCGAACAGATCGAGCATTCCGCGGAGAAGCATGTCTTCTGGTGAGCTTCCGTTTGCCACCCCGTCTGCACAAAGCACTCTGGCACCGTGCCTTTCGACAAGTCGATGCACCATCGCAGCCACATACCCGTCGCGAGCGAGCCGACAACGCTTTGCGACGATCAGCCCCGTTGCTCTCTCGTCTCGAATCTCGTCGATCGCGGCGAGAAGTGCTGGTCGCTTGTCAAGCTCCAAACCCCCTGAAACGCCGTGGTCAACATGCTCTGCGATGATGATTAGGTCGTTCTTTCGACAGTACGACTGAACCATGTCTCTTTGCGCTTCGAGACCCAGCTTTTGATCGTCTGTAGAGACTCGGAAGTATGCGACGACTGGTGTGCTTTCGGTCATTTCGCGCTCTCTCTTGTGATCTTTTCTCTTATACGCGAGTGATAAAACCCGTGCAAGAGTAAAGATTGAAGAGATCGGCTCCGAGCAATAGATAGTCTTCCGAGAATCCTTGTTGCGCGATACCATGCGGCAAACGGAGGGCCGAAATGGCATCGAAGTTCACACCGGCTCAACCGCAAATCGTCTCGATTGGTCGAAAGTCGATCGCAAACACTGATCGCACCGTTCTCAGTGCTGGTGGTTGGCTCAGTGGTCCCCCCCGTGGCGTACAAGATGCGAGAGAGCGTCTTGGCTACTCACAGGCTGCACAGACTTCGAGTCTGTACGAGTCCCCAGAGTCTCACTACTCATTCTACCGATCCTATCGATCTCTCATGCCCTCTCAATATTGGTCGCTGTACAAGAGCAGCCCCGATGTCCGAGTGTGTGTTGACTCGATCGTTCGACGAATCGCAACGCGAGATTGGATCATCAAGCCGACCACTGATCCGCGAGAGACTGACGAGTACAAGCGTCTCTCTGCAAAGTCTGCGGAGGTTGCTCAGTTTCTTCGAGTGCCAAACAAAGACGGTCAGACGTGGCAAGAGTTGATGACCGCGATGGTCACCGACTTGCTTGTGTATGACAGTGGTATTCTTGAAATGGTTGAGGACGGCGAAGGCAATCTCACAGAGGTTGTCTCGTGGCTCGGCAGTGAGTGGTTCGAGGTGATTGACACTCACGGCAATCTGGTTCGATACGATCAGACGCCAGAGAACTCCAACGAGCCTCCAGTCGAGGTTTCGCCAGAAAAAATCTGCGCGTTCAAGCTGTTCACGAACAACCGCTCTACGAACGGTCTCCCGATTTTGGAGTCTGTGATCACTGAGTGTTTGACTGTCCTTCTGTCGAGTGAACACGCGATGTTGGCGCTCGATGCGAACGAGATTCCGCCCGGTCTTCTTGTTCTCGGTGGTGTTGCGGGAGCAGCAGCAGAGCGAGTCCGCGCAGATCTACAGCAGATGAAGGGTCGAGATCACCGAATCCGCGTCGTGACTTCTCCTGAGCCGAACGGAATCGAGGCGAAGTGGGTTGAGCTTCGACACAACATCAAAGATCTGGAAATGCTGAGGGTGATTGACACCATGCGAAAGACCATTTGGCGGGTCTTCGGGGTGTCACCAACGGAGCTTGGCGAGACGATGAACCTCGCTCGCGCTGCTGCTGAAGTTCAGATGGATGTGTCCTCGTCTCACTTGATCTCTCCGATTCTGGAGACGATTCAGGCACGGGTCAACGCTCAGATTCTTCCTCGTCTGCTTGGAGAAGACGCTGGCAAAATCACGTTTGCTTTCGAGCGTGGTGCTGTTGCGTCTGCGAAAGAACGACTGCAAATCGCAGAGCGAAGCGAGATTCTTCTGCGACGTGGAGTGATGACCGTAAACGAGGTTCGAGACGAGCTTGGTCTTCTCCCGATTGAGGGCGGAGATATTGCGACTGTTGAGACAAATCTCGGTCCCGTTCCTCTTGAAACACTTGTGGTTGGAATCGCAGATTCAGATGAGGTTCAATCTGCTCCTCAAACAGAAGATCAGGGCAGTGACGCAAGTTTTGAAGAGCTTTCGAAGCTGGGAGATCTCTCAAAGGCTGTGCAGAAGAACCTTCGAGAGCGGGCCAAGAAGCACAACGAAAAAATGAAGGGTCGAGCAGCATGGCGTCGAACGAACGCGGGAACACTCGCGAAAGTGTTTGATCGTGGAGTGGGTGCATACCACAACAACCCGCAGTCGGTCAGGCCGGGCGTCGCAAGTGCAGAGCAGTGGGGATACGGTCGAGTCGATTCTTTCCTGCATGTGCTCGACAAGGACAAGTTCAGGAAAGGAAAGCACGACACTGACTTGCTCCCGAAGCAGCACCCTCTCTCCAGCAAGGGAGAAGAGCGTGGTGTTGTGAGTCGTGCTCCTTCGTTTGATCGTGCTGATCTGAATACCGCTTGGGGATGGAACGATCGACAAAGAGACAGACTGCTTGGCGATCCCTCAGATTGGCGACGATACGCCCGAGCACATCTTTGGAATGACGGAAGTGGCGACGAGCGTTTCGGGGCGTACAAGTTTCCGATCGCTCGTGTAGTGAAAGCGAACGATGAAGATCCCAAAATCGTGTTTCGCGGTGTCGCGTCTGTCATTGGCGCACTGAATGAAGACGGAAAGCACGAGTCGCTTACGGGTGTCACACTCGAAGAGCAGCGACAAGTCTATGCCCGCGTCGCATCGCTGTACGACGACTTCGGACAAGAGGTTCCCGTCGTTGCTCGACTGGAAGACGACCGCGCTCTGCGAGCGGTCGGGGATGTAGACCCGACAAACTTCCCTGCATCTGGAGACGACAAGGCTGTTTCACTTGCGAACTCTCAGTGGGAGATCTTCGATCACAAGTACGCAAAGAAGCTGAAAGACGAGTATCCAGAGATTTGGAAGAAGGGTGGAAACATTCGAGGCAACTCGCAGTGGAGAAAGCTGCTTCCGATCGTCGAGCGTGGCGGCTCAATGAAGCCGAAGAACGACACCGAGGAAGGTGCCATTCGATTGCGTGAAGCATGGAACGCGCGCCACTTCAAAGATCATCGAATCGCGGGAGTGATTGCGCAGGTAAAATGGCTCGCTGTGGGCTCTCGCGGTGAAGTCTACATGAAGAAGCTGATCGACGAAGAAAAGAAGAAGATCGACGACAAGCGGTCAAAGCATCACCATCACGATCATGATTGCGAAGAACATGGCTGTTTCGGGGGTCGCGAGACTTCGATTCCAGATGCTCGTCAACGATTGAGAGGCATGCACCCCGCTTCTCGGCTGATCGAAATCGAGAGAGCAGCGGCACAGACTTATCTGCCAAGTGAGTGGCAGCCGTCGTCCAAGTTTGCGAGCGTCCGAACTCTCGATCTGTCTTCGCTGGCAGACGAGATCGCTGCATACACAAGGACTGCTGCACGATTGTATGCAGACGCCGCTGGAGACATTGAGTCTTCGATTCGGGCTGCGTATGACGCTTCAGGAAAGCTGAGTGTTCAAAATGCCGCCTCGGTGCAAAGGCAGATTGACGATAGGCTCAATGCTCTGGCGGCAAAGTGGGATGCCATCGGTCGAGAGTATTACCGTTCCGCTGCTCAGAACGGGGCACGCTCGGCAGAGAAGATGTCTGGGACTTCGAGCGTCAGCGCGCTGTCTGTTGATGCGACTGCGGGTGCTTATGCGAACGAAGCGATGTCGTACCTCACAGACCAACAGGGGCTCGTTGGTACGCTCAGAGAGCAGCTTCGCAGACTTGTGAACAACGCAAGCGCGCCGAAGCAAGTGCGAAGCGTAGATCGCGACATCGACGACATCGACAACGACTCAGAGCGATCAGAAGTGCTCGCGACAACCGGCGCGGTATTCGCTGCAAACGCACATCGAGTATCAAACTGGACGGGTAAGCTGGTTGGCTTGGCGAATCGGATGCTCGCAGAAACGCTTGAAAGTGTTGTCTCTATTGGAGACGGCAAAGCGACTGTCTGGTACTACGAGTGGGTGAGTGCTGGCGGTAGATCTTGTCCGATCTGTGCAGAAGAAGGAGTGCAGGGTTTTCGACGGCTCGACAGAATCGGTCGATACCCAGGGGAAGACACATACTGCGGCGCAAACTGCCGATGCGTGCTCGTTCTGTGGACAGAGGACGAGGTTCGAAGTGGGGCGGCAGAGTCACTCTCAACACCGGCTGGAGAGGTCTCGTCAAACCCGATGGAGACCAACTACTTGCCTCCTGGCATGATCTGAACCGACATCGCTCAATCAACCGTATCAGAACCCCATTGGCCTTATCGAGATCTGAATGATACTGTCATCTTCGGACGCCCAGCCAGCAGGCGCAGAACTCGAAATCACGGGAGCGCCAAAAATGCACGTCCGCATCGATCTTCCATCTTGTAGTGGCGAGTCTACACAGCTTCATCTTCGTCAGATTGAATCTGTAGAAGAAAACAAGCGTCGATGGTCCGCCCGTTGTCGAATCCCGATGGCTGGCGTGCTCTCGGTTCGAGATTTGAGCGTTCGAAACGATGCTTCGGTTGTCTCTGCGGACGCACAATGCGAAGACCGCGCATACCACGACGACGACGAAGAAAAGAAGAAGCGTTCCGACGAAATGGTCCTCGAAGGGATCGCAAGCTCGTCCTCGACGGACTGGCACGGAACCTCGATGTCTTTGTCTGCTTTGCAGCGTATGGCAGATCAGTTTCGATCTGGAGTGCCCTACGTCGCGACGCATCATGATGCAGAGTGGATGCACATGCTCGGGCGCACGTTCGACGCAGAGGTCGTCTCCAGTCAGGCTGCGCGAGCAGCATACGGAGAGGATGTCGGATACGAGCTGAAGGTTCGAACGACTCTGTTCATGGACGACGAGCGTTCGAAGAAGCTTCTGCGACACTTGCAGCGTGGTGTTCCTGTTGGTTGGAGCATCGGTGGCTGGTTCACGGAAATGGAAATCGTGACCAACGATCAGGACGAAGTGGAAGCGATGATTGTTCGAGAGGTTGAGCTTGATCACCTCGCGACAACTCGCACTCCATCAAACCCAGACTCTTTCGTTGCGAGCATCGTGGGTGATACCGGGGAAGCACTGCGCGCAGCACTTACTGGGGATGAGGTCAGTCGCAGTGCGTCTCCGGATTCCTCTAAGGTTTGGCGAGCCACAAGAGCATCAGGTCAAGTGCATGTTTCACTTCTCGATTCGGAGACTGGCAAGATGGATTCAGAAACCGATGATCGTGCGACTGTGGGAATCGAAGCGCCAGAAGGTCATCACTGGATGGACTATGAAGACGGTCCAGTCTTGATGCCTGGAGAAGACACCGATCATGAGGGCGCAACCGACGTTTATGAGTTCGAGGTGGTCGAAAAGCATGATCCTGAACGCATGAATGAAGACACCGAGTATAGGTCGGATGATTGCGCGGAGACTCGTGAAGCGTCTGATTTTCAAGATCTGCCGGTAGCTGATGCTGGTACTCAGTGGGACTGGAGTACGGATGTCGCAAACGAGATTCTGTACTCGGAAGATCACAGCGAAGAAGATCCAAACTGGGTGATGTTCAAGAAGGCTCACTTGTGGGTTGACCCCGACAAAGATGAAACGCGCGAAGGCTACAAGCTGCCAATCGCGATGATGATGGACGGTGAGCTTAAAGTCGTTCCGCGTGCAGTCATCGCAGCGGTCGCGGCACTGAATGGTGCTCGTGGCGGTGTCGATATTCCAGAGTCAGACCGAAAAGAGGTCTACGACTTGATCGTCAAATACTACGCATCGTGGGGCGACGACGATCCTCCAGATTTGATGGCATACGACGACATGGAGTCAGAGAAGCGGTCAGTCATGAGCTACCACTCTCTCCCTCTCGAAGAGTCAGCGTCGCTGAACTGGGGTCGCGCAGCAGCCGACGAGGTTCTTGGCGCAGAACAAGACTGGCAGCGATTCCAGCTTGCACATCTCGTCTACGACGCGTCTCGTCCAAACGAGCGAGAATCATACAAATACCCATTTGCCCGCATGTTCGATGGCGAGCTTCGCGCAGTGTTGGAGACGATTCGATCGCTTCTCGACGCACTGAACGCAGGAGAGCTGGAGCTTGGTGAACCAGACCGAGCGAAAGCCCTCGAACATCTATCGCAGTATACAAGCGGCATCGACGATGCCGAACTGTATCGTGAGTCCCTTGACAGTCGATCTCGACTGTGTTCCAGTGCCAATGAAGGGATCGACGCTCGACGAAGCGCAACCCCGGCACAATCCACAACACCCCATGCCGAGGATGCAGCCATGTCCGACACCCCTGTCGAACTCCCTGTTGCAGCGCCCGAAGCGTCGCAGAGCGATCGTCTCGACCGGATCGAGACCTTGCTGCTGCGCACGGTTGAGGCGATTAGCAACCCCACCGCAAGCGTCGAATCGACGCCCGAACCCCAGCCTGCCGTCGAGCAGATCGATCCCGAGGTTACCGAGCTTCGCTCTCGCCTCGCTGCCGCTGAGCAGAAAATCGTTCAACTCGCACAGCAGCCGCAGCGTCGCGGTCGTCCCCACGTCGCTCATGCCGTGCTTGGTGCTCCCAGCACTGCCTTCGACGGCTTTGTTCGTAGTGCTGAAAAGCATCTTCCGAGCAACAGTGCCCTCGTCGCTGTTTGCCGCGAGCAGGCTCCGCGTCGCTCCGCAGAGCGCGATGCTCTCCCCACTCGCCAGTCTCTCGAAGCTGATCTTCGTGCAGTCCTGCACGCAGCGATGGCAGACGGTGTGATCACCACCCCCGACGCTCGCGCCGCTTGGCGCTAAGGAGACCTACGATGGCAAACCCAACTTGGGCAGCACTCGACGGACAGCGACGCGAGGCGTTTCAGCGTGCAGTCAACGTGTCGAACGCTGGTTCGTACCTGATCCAGAACTACACAAACCGCATCATCGAGCAGCTTTCGGTTCGCGAGTTTGGTGCTCTCGGAACTATGGACCGCCGACCCGGTCAGGGCTCGCAGGCCATGGTCAACCGACGCACCGGCGCGACGATGAACGCAGCGAACGTGTGGGTGTCGGACACTGTGGCTCTTACTGAGTCCACTGGTTCCTACGATCAGGCGACCTTCACCTACATGACTCTCGCCACTCGTGGCAAGGTCCCTCGGAAGATGCGCGCTCGCGGTCGTTCGTACCTCGACATTCTCGCGGACGAAATGACCCACAAGCTCGACGACTTCAACAACTCGCTGGAAAGCGCGATCTTCACTGGCGACTCGGGTGCCATCTCGACTCAGATGGACGGTCTGCTCACGCAGATCAACGCCGTCTCGACTCAGGTGATCGCGAACACCAACGCAACTGTTGGCGACTCGCTCACCTTGTCGAAGCTCGATGAAGCAATCGACGCTGTTCGTGGAGCAGGCAATCGTTCAGATCTTGCGATCTACGCATCGTTCCTCGGCGCCCGCAAGCTGAACGCTGCACTTCAGGCTGATCAGCAGTTCTCCAACATGGTTGAAGTGGCTGCTGGCTTCCGCGTGCGGACCTACGATGGCATCCCGATCATCGTTTCGACTGGTCTCGGTGACGACCTCGGTTGGAGCGGTAGCGCGCTGGACAAGCTCGCTGGCGAGACCACCGAGCCGACCACTTCGCTCGTGATCGTCAACAAGCGCCACGCATGGCTGGAGGAGCTTACGCCCACCACCATGATGCCGCTTGCTCGCGACGACAGCCAGTTCGAGCAGTTCGACATCTTCTGGGATGGCGCTTGCGTGCTGGGCAACACCAGCGGTGCAGCAATCCTTGGCGGAATCTCGATCTCCTGATCGTCTCGCGCACACTGCGCGGTCGTTCTTTACGCGCCGACGGCATGTTCGTCGGCGCGTTTGTGCGTCTGGACTAAAAAGATTTCCGATGATACAGTTCGCATCGGAGGTCAGATGGGTATCCAGACCGAGGTTCCTGAGCGTGGCACTTACGAGCACGTTTTGATTCGCAAGGATCGCGACGCAAGTGTCGAGCGCGGTGTTCCCATGCGGTTCGTTTGCTACGGCGAAAACACCGTATCTCGCAGCGTAGAGTGGCAAGGGAATCGTGTACACACGATTTTTCTTCGAGACCATGTTTCTGCGAAACGCGCATGGCGAAAAGGGTGGATCGACATCACTGATCCATGGTTTGCGATGCTCGACGATCAGATCTGTGAGCCGACGAGCATTCCACAGCAGGCAATCTTTGAGGCTCTTGACGACAAAGAGTGGAAGTCGAAAGCTGAGATCGTGAAGCAGGCTCAGATCAAGGACAGTGAGTGGCGAACAGCCATTCGCACTCTGATCGAAAAAGATCTTGTGAAGGTCACGGGTGCGACGAATCGAAGCTACCGATACCGTAGAACGGATGTGATCGATGGCTGATCTCACGACGCAAGCGAAGTGCAAGCGAGCACTTGGAATCCCATCTGCTCTGACCATGCACGACGACTATCTGGACACTCTGATTGAAGTCGCAGACGCACAGGTCGTCGGGTACTGCGGCGTGGCTGGATTCACTTCGAGCACCGTCACTGCGGAAGCATACGACATCGAAATGACCTCTCAATCAGAGGTTGTTCTTCGGAACTTCCCCGTTTCTGCTGTTTCTGCTGTAGTTTCCGCGGGGACGACTCTGAACGAAAACGCATGGTATTTCGACAGCAATACGGGAACGATTCGTCTGGTCTCGTTGGGTGGCTTCTTTCCGCAGGGAAATCAAACAGTCAAAGTGTCTTACACATACGGCTTTTCTACAATCCCCAGCGACCTCTCACACGCTGCAACGATTGTGGTGTGTGGACTATTCAACCGCACGAGACATGCTGGTCTCGCGACGGAAGCTGCTGCTGGATACCGATACAGAGTTGAAGATCAAGGGATTCCAAGAGCAGCAGAGGCGATTCTGTCTCGATACAGACGACTCATTCCACGAGGGAGTCAACCATGATGTACGAACGCTTCGTAGCCAGCGGCGATCCTACTGGCACTACAATGAAAGTTCGACTCCCTGAACGATACGCAAAAGCAAATCGTGATGGAGATCGATGGATCGTTCAAGCTCTCAATGCCGGCGAAGCAAGTCGATTGAAGCGAGAAGACTGGCGAGTCATGATCGCGGTCGCAGAACCCACTGAAACCATTCCCTCCTTCGACGTTCTTCTAAGTACGGTCTCTGCTCTGGAGACAGCACTCGCGTCTGGAATCTTCGACGCGTTTTTGCACGAGCTTCGTGAGGAAGAGACATTCAACAAGAACCGAAGAACTGCACTCGCAGCGATCGATGAACGAATCGAAACGGTTGATGGTTGATGCGCGCTCTGATTACAGGCGGCGCGGGCTTCATCGGAACGAGACTCGTGACATGGCTGCACGATCGCGCCGACGAGATCTTCGTATACGACTCTCGTGAGAAGCCTGCGACTGGCTGGGGTACGTGCGTGAATCTTCTCGGTCATGATCGTGTGCTTCTTGGCCATGTTCAAGACATGCAGAGAATGTCTGACTTGGTTCAGCGAATCAGGCCCGACGTGGTTCTTCATCTTGCCGCTCAGTCGCACGTCGATGCTTCGATTAAGTCACCAACAGAAACGATTGAGGCGAATGTACTTGGAACTCACGTCGTTGCGATGGTTTGTGCAAGATGGAAAGTGCCTCTCGTGTACTGCTCGACGGACGAGGTGTACGGCGACGCTCTCGGGTGTGAAAGAGCATCGCGCGAATATGACCCGCTCGAACCTTCCAGCCCCTACAGTGCGTCCAAAGCGTCAGGTGAGTTGTTGGTTCGTGCGATCTCGAGAACTTTTGGACTCGACTTCGCAATCACACGAGGAACGAACGCGTTTGGTCCCGGTCAGTATCCCGAGAAGCTGATTCCTATCGCTTGCCGAATGCTGCATAGCGGAGAGCGAGTGCAGCTTCATGGCGGCGGTTTTCAGATTCGACAATGGGTACACGTTGACGAGTTCGCAGAGTGTCTCGCGCTCGTGGCGCAGCGACTCGTCGAGAGAGATGAAGACGTGATCGGGCAGACGTTCAATATCGCAGGACCCGAACGAATCAGTGTGATTGGACTTGTAGAAATGCTCGCGAAGCGAATGGGTGTGTCAGTCGATGACGCCCACGAAGCTACTGCCGATCGGCCGGGTGGAGATGCAGAGTACTATGTTGATGGATCTCGGGCACGAGACGTTCTCGGTTTCCAAGCTAAACGAGTAATCACGCACGATAACGAGCTTGAACTCTTGATTTCCGAATACGCATCTGTCGGATGCTTTCACGCGACAGTGTATGGAGGTGCAGCATGAGAAACGGTATCAGCGGTGTCGGGGTGGTGCTCGAAGCCTCAAATCTTCAGCCTTCTGATTGGAGCGCGATGCACAGGCTTGATGCTGTGATTTCTGCTCCCTTCCCTGCTCGCTACGATCAGGACATCTTCTGCTTGGTGTTTCAGTCCGAAGATGATGCAGAGGACGCAGATACCATTCGAACTGCTGATGCATTACGAATCGTCTTCATCGGCAAGCCGGGAAAGAAAACACTCGCTGCGTTGATCGCGCGACACGAACCATCTGGTCTCGTGAAAGCGTTTGTGGTTGATACGACGGTTTTCTGTTTTCGTGTGTACTGGAAAGATTGGCAGCCGCCTTTGATTGAGAAGTCTCCTAACTTTGAGACCCGAGCGATGAAGTGCGTGACAGAGACACACGCTCAGAAACGCTCTCAGAAGCGCGCTCAGTCTTCGCGAGCGAAGAAGACGCGCAACGTGTCAGACAACAGCACGACAAGCAGCACAGACGCAGACAGACGCACTACCGATGCTGCTGGGGATGAATAGATGCACGCTTCGATTTGCGCATGGGTCACACAGCTTCGACGAAAGTACCCGAAGCACTTTGATGTCGGCTGTAGAGTGCTCGAATACGGATCACGAGATGTGAACGGAAGCGTTCGACCATATTTCATGGCTCCGAAAGAGTACGTCGGGATCGACTGCTACGCTGGCCCGTGCGTTGACGTGGTTGGGGTTGCTCACGAGTATGAGCCGAAAAAGGCGAACTTCGATGTCGTGATCACGACGGAAATGCTGGAGCACGACCCGCACTGGAAGCTCACGCTGGAACATGCTGCGCGTATGCTTCGATCTGGTGGTCTTCTGATCTTGACCTGCGCGGCACCCAAGCGACCCCCACACAACCACTCAGACAGCCCGACTCCCGGGTACTATGAGAACCGTACACCGGCTGAAGTAGTTGACGAGCTTTCCAAGCACTGCAAATGGAAAGAACTCGACGCATGGCTGGAGCGAGCAGACTTGGATCTGCACTGCGTAGGAATCAAGAAGTGAGCACCGTTACCTCGATGGCGACGAGATACTGGACCTTCTATCGAAGGACCGCGTTCGTCGTAGACAGCACGACTCTCGCCGCCACAATCGCGGTGTCGAGAAACCTTGACTCGGCTGCTCACATCGACTTGGTGGTCACACTCGATACTGGTGGAAGCATCAACGCAACGATCACGATCGTCGGGACAGACTCAGCGGGAAGCTCTACAACAGAGGCGATTGCCTTCACGGGAGCCGGTGCGCGTTCATCTACGAAAAGATGGTCGAGCATCACAGAGTTGCAGGTCTCGGGAAGCTACACTGGGGCGACGATTAAAGCACGCGCCACAAGTGCAGACGGAACAGCAAACCTGATTCGATACGTCGCCGCGTCGAGCAGACCAATCGCCTTTGCGTTTGCAGGAGCAGCGAAGTACCCAGCACTGAATCAGGGGTCCCACGAGCTTGATCAGGGCACAGTTTTGATTGACTATGAAGAAGTCTGGACGCCCAGAGTCGGGGACATCGCGATCGACGATCAGAACAACGAAGAGTGGGAGATTCGCGGGGTGAGACAGCAAATCTTGGGCTTCGGGGTTCGACCACACCACTACCGGCTACATGCAACGATACTGGACTCGTAATACACACTACGCCGCAGAAACCTTGGAGGTTCAATGGCTACACAGTGGAAGCGTGACGAAACGAACAGCACGCTGATCATCATTCCCACGATGGGCAACCCGTCTCTCATCTTGCCCGCAGTACAGCGGGTGGTGATGCACAGCGGGTCTGAGTCTTTTCATCTTTGCATCGTTGCGAACCCACAGTGGGAGCATCGAGACGCAGTTGCCGCTGCCGAGCGTCAATGTCGGGTGATTGTCGAGGCGACAAACGCGCTTCGAGAAAACAAGATTCACCTGACTTGGGAGCAGATGCCGGGACCTGCTGGATGGGTTGGCGCTGTTAATCAGGGTGTAGAGGTTGTCTCACAGCGCACAGGTCTTCCAGAGCACATCGTTGTCATGAACGACGATCTTCTGGTGACTGCTGGCTGGACTGATCGACTTCGTGCTGCGTTCGAGACTGAAAATGTCCATCTTCGAATCGAGCTTGTGACGCATGGGCAGCGGTATCTCGAAGGAGACGGGCACAGCGCGAAGGCATACGGCAAGATCGGAATGGTTGGTCCGGTGAGCGCGAATGTCGCTGGTGCTCAGAATCTTCAGCCCCCGTCTGCACGCGTTCCATCCGGTGCTCTTTTCGAGATTGACCCAGCGCAAGCTCTCGATGACTTCGCGGTTCAGAACGCTGATCAGAACGATGGTGTCGTGCTTTCCGCAGACTTCTTGTCTGGCTTCTGCACCATGTATACGCGGGACTGCTTCATCGCGCTTTGCGAGGACAGCGATGACGGGCTTCTGCTCGACCCGACATACCGAATCGGTGGTTTTGACGACAACGATGTCAGTGCCCGAGCCAGCATCCTTGGCTATCGGTTGGGAATCGCGGTCGACTGCTACGTGCATCATCTTGGACATCGCACCTTGGACAAGGTGTATCCATCGCAAGCGCGAGGATTGGCGAACGCGCCACACTTCCTGAAGAAGTGGATGCCTCGAACCAAGCGAGATCAGCGACTCGTCGCCGTCTATCGAGTGGGCTTCTCTACATCGTGGGACATCACTATGTTCCGCACTTCACTCGAACGCACTGCCGAGCTTGTCGATGGCATCGCGGTTCTCGTGACCAACAATCCTAACGACATTCATCGTCATTCGTCGTTTCGGCTGGGCGAGCTTGGCCCTGATGAAGCAGAGCTTGTTGCGTCTACTGGACCAGACTACCCCGACAAAAAGAGTCCGATCGAAAAGTGGCTCAAAACGGTCGTGGACACAGAGAAGGTCGATCTCGCAGTAGAGTTTCGAGACTCTGAAAAGCATGAGTGGGACGAACGAGACGAGCGAAACCAAGCAATCGAGCTTGCCGAGAGTCTGAGTCCAGACTGGATGATCTCGATCGATCATGACGAAATCGTGGAAGATCGTGTCACTCGCGAAAGTCTCGCTCGACTGATGCGTCACCCAAACCCACTCGTTCAGTCATACGACATCGGGTTTTTGACTCACTGGGACACTCCGCGTCTTCACCGCACAGATCGACCATACGCAAACGGCTACTCGTCGAATATGCGCGGTTTTCGTATGTGGCGATTCAACGCTGCTTCTCCCGCACGAATCCAGACCGGTACTCGAAAGGGTCTGCACTGCGGGAACGTCCCGCCGTTCAGTGAAACGTCGCAGCGAGTATCGGGCATCCGTATGCGTCACTTCGGCTACTTGCGAGGCAGTGATCGTCTGCGGAAGTTCAAACGATACGCGGCTTGGATGGACCCGAATCCAAACGATCGACTGACTGGTGGTGGATACGGGCATATTCTCTGTGAAGAGGGCATGGAGATCAACGCGTACAGCCCGCGAAACGGAATCGTCTTCTCGATGCTCATGCACTCGGGCGAGCGTTCGTGGGATCTGTACCGTCACTTGGATACTCTGTACGGTCTCGTAGACAAGATCATTCTCGTGTGGACTGACTCTGCTGAGATCCCTGATGACATTCGCACAATCGCAGACGCGTTTGAGTGCAAGTGGGTGCATTCTCCATTCGAGGAGTCTTCGTCTCTCGCGAAGTGTCGAAACGCAGCGATTGATCTTGCTCACGAAGAGGGTGTTCAGTCTCTACGGTGGATGCTCACTTTCGATCCAGACGAGCATCTGGCTGCACCCGTCAATGATGTGATCGCACTGCGTCGAATGGCCGAAGTGACAGACTCGCTTGGTTGGATGATGCAGTTTCGCAATCACCGATCAGACGGTCAGTTCAATATGTCTGAGACTGTTCGGATGTTCACGCTCGATGATCAACGAGTCATGCGGTATTCGGGCAGAGTTCACGAACGACTTGAAGACGCGATGAAGGAGCTTGGGTCTCGCGGGATTCACCCGAAGATTCGATCCTCTCCCTTCATCATCAACCACTATGGTCTCGCGAAAAGCGACCAGCAGATGCAGGATAAGCTGGAGAGGTACACGACTCTTCTTCATGCTGCGATCAAGGAAAACCCATACGAGTGCGGTCACTGGACATCACTCGGGCTTCAATACGCAAATGACGGCGAAGCCCAGAAGTTCGAAGAGTGTATGCGGATCGCTCGCGAGTGCAGCGGAAGTGCGTATCTTCCGTGGAAAGTCAGCGGTCAACATGCGCTCCGTCAAGCACGCAAGTATTTTGAGCACTGCGTTCAATCACTTGTCCCAAGTCATCCATACGCACGCGATCTGACTCGCATTGTCGAGTGGCTTCGCGAGAACGCTCCGGACATGCCTGTTTCTGGTCACGCTCGAACCGGTGCTGCCTCTCCACCAAAAATCGACCTCGACGAGCTTCTGGATCGATACAACAATGGAAGTGAGCAGGAGTAGTGTCATGGAAGTTGAGATCAGATTCCCAGAAATGGGGACAACGCTGAAGGACATCGACAAGTTCGGCAGCAAGAAGGCATCAAAGGCAAAGAAGAAGGCACTCCAGAACGCTGGAGCAGTCTTGAAGATTGCGATCCAACAACATCTGAGCTTGACTACCTACACGCTCGCAGATCTCGAACGTATGGACCACCCATATGCGAAGCGACACGGATCAATCAAAGTTCATCCATCTCGACCGTTTGTGGTTCATCAAAGAAGCACGAAAATGCGCAACTCCGTCACGAGTGAGTCGAAGTGGCGAGCAGGCGGGTACGGCGGTGGAGGTGGGTGGGGGCAGCTTGTCGGACTTGACTACGGAAAGGAAAAATACTTCAAGTACGTGATCGAAGGAACCAACAAGATGCTTCCTCGAAACACTGTTTTCATGGTGAGTCAGCTTAAAAGTGTTCGCAAGGGCATGATGATGGCTGTTGTTCAAACGCTCGGTCGTCAGCTTCGCACCAAAGCAACTGTGAGATTCAAATAATGCCTGCCGCAAGTCTCGCAGACGCGAAGTTTCTGATTCGTGATGTTCTACTCAATGACAGCGATGTTTCTGCCATTGTTGGTGGTCGCGTATTCGGTGCTCATCTTCAAGATCCTGATGCACGAACAGTCGAGTACCCGATCGTGATTTTGGATCTTCGATCTGGAGTCGCCTCTACTTCAAGTGTTTCACGAGCAACGCTCGATCTGTGGGCATACTCGCGGAAGAGTGGTGGAGACGCGTTGCGACTCTACGATGCTTGTCAAAAGGCGCTTCAGCAGGAGCTTCTTCGTCGAGAAGGGATCGCAGTTGCCGGTTACGTGGTTGAGCAGAACAGACCCAATGAAGGCTGGAATGACAACGTGCGCGCCTACTACGCGCAGGGTGATTTCACCGTTCGCACTGTCAACAGGTGAAAAATGCGTAGTCAAGACTGGTCGAACAGCGCCTCGAAACCCACATCCAGACCTCGATCTCGTGTTTTGATTCGATGTCGTACTTGTGATGAGCTTGTCGAGGTGACTCCCAGCATTTCTGCTGAAACATTCGCAGAAGCGCAACGAGAAGGAAAGCGTGTAGCGGATTGCTCACGAGTCGTTTCCGCTCGATGTTCATGCGGAGAGATTTCGTCAACCAGAGGGGCTCTCTGATGCACGCTCATTTCGCAAACTGTCATGGTGAATGGATCATCGTCGCAACCATTTTCACTCATTGTGCTGTGATGGTCAGTTGGCTGCGTTGCCGATTCGTTTCGTCGGAAGGTGATTCGTGAGTGTTGAGGATAAGCCCGAAGATCGGCTCACTCAGATGGAGCGCGTTGTTGCAGAGCAAGAGCAAGCGATCCATATGATTTTTGCTACAGTTCAAGCGATGCGTCGTGGAGATGCAGAGCAGACGCCTCAGCAGGACCGTGCCCCAATGCGGGACGAGATCTGGTCTTGCTCAAACTGCTCTGCTCGTCTCGGGCTCTACAACAAAGAACGAGAAGAAATGCGCGTTCGATACAAGGACTTTCTCGTTTACGTGAAGCCCGGTGTGGGTGGAGTGCTTCGCGTCCCGTGTAGACGTTGCGGAGAAGAGAACATTCTGAATAGTACAGACTGACTCTCTGCTGATCGACGCGTACTGGCGAATGTTCCTCACTCGTGGTAGAACAGAGTCCAGCACGACGCCATACGAAGGCGCACGCGATCTCCATCTACGAACCTCTCGGAGCACGCGATGCCGTTCAACGTACCTACCGTCACCACAAGCGACATTTCCTTCGGCCCAGCGGTCGTCTATCTCGGAGCAGCAGGCGCGACTCCGAGTGTTGATGTCGGGGCAATCACCGAGGATGGGGTCTCTGTCGAGATCACCAGTGAAAAGCGATACATCGCTCAGGGCAACCCTCGGATCAACTACTACAACTTCACTCAGGCTCAGTCCGTCATGGTCGGCTTCACGTCGATCGAATGGGACTTCGAGAACTTTGTGAAGGCACTCGGAGCAGGTGTCCCCACCGGCAGTGGTGCAAGCCCCGACACTTTCTCGTTTGGCGGTGACCCGCTGGTCGATGAGGTTGCGATTCATGTTCAGCACTACATGGCGAGCAGTGGAAACACTCTCAACGTGTACGTGTGGAAGGCAACAAGTGAGCAGGGTCTCACGATGCCATTCGGTCAAGATGAGCACCAGTTCGAGTTCAAGTTCACCGCGCTTGCGTCGAACACTGAATGGAACGGTGGTGCTACCGCTGCGTCCACACGCCTGATCAAGCTGTCTCGCGAAGCGTGATCTATAGTGTCGCTCACAGTGCGAGATTCGCGCTGTGAGCGATTCTGATCGCTGCACTGACGAATGATGCACGCTCGACGCTTGCGCTCACACAGCGAGCGGCGAGCGTCGCTTCTGCGCGTCTGCGGTATGTCGCTGGACTACATGCTCGGCAAACGCTACACTGCGACAACGCCCTGGAGGTGAAATGTCTGAAGTGTCTCAGCCCGATCAAGAGCCTACTGTTCCAGTCGATTTTCTCGACAACCTCGAAAAGCTGCTTTCAAAGCTGGTTCCACCGTCAAGCGTGACCGTGACGAAGTGCGATGGCACCGAAATCACGCTCCCTGGTGCAATCCCAGCACGACGACAGGTCGAGGTCTTCCGTTTGATGCGAGATCTCTCGGAGCAACCTGTTGTGAAACAAGCTCTCGCTGGTGCGGGCACCGGAGCAGCAGCGAGCATCGTTGACGCAATCCTTCTGTTGGCGATCGACATCGAAGTGGCAGAGTCGCTCGGAAAGATCTTCGACGTTGCATACCCAGGGGTTTTGATCGACGAAGACGGCAACAGTCCAGAATCGATCGACGTAATGCCGATTGAGGAGATTGTGGTTGCCCTCGTCCCTTTTTCGGAGAGGTTCATTCGCAGGGTGGGGGGCGGGTTGTCCGTCCTCGCAGCGAGCGCGATGGACCTCAACGAGTAGAGATCGAAGACATCGAACGCGCGCTCGGGATGCTTTTTTCGAGCGGTTGGCGACTCGACGATGTTCTCGATCTTTCGTGGACTCAGATCACCGTCGTGGTCTCGTGCGTGTTGTCGTACAAGGTGGAGCAGGCGAATATCGTCACTGACGCTGTGACCACTGCTCTCGGCGGCAAAGTCGAGAAGAAAGGCTCGAAGCGAAAGCGCCCGAATCGAGCCAAGCAGCAGGAATCAAAAGACCGAGCCGTTCTCGCTCACTTTGCGAATCACGGATTCGACGTGGGTGTCTAATCCGATCCAGTCGAGACTTCACGAGTCTCGTTGGATAGAGTGTGAGAGCACTCGAACGGAGACGGACAATGGCCGATTCCACCATAGCCAAGCTGTTCGTCGAGCTTGGATTCAAGGACAAGGACTTCAAGAGGGGTCTGAAGAGCACGAAGTCCGGCTTGAAGAACATGGAGAAAGTCGGTCAACAGATCTCAGGGATCTTTGGCGGAATCGTCGTTCGCGCGTTCAAGGCTGCGACAGCTTCGATCACTGCTCTGGGCGCGGCGAGTGCTGTTGTTGGCGCGAAGTTCGAGCAGGAGATCACGACCGTTGCGGCTGTTTCTGGTGCGACCGCTGCCGATCTTGAAAGACTGACGAATACAGCGAGAGACTTCGGTTCGACAACCACGTACTCAGCGACACAGGCTGCGACCGCTATGCAGTCACTTGCTCGCGCGGGTATGGAAACGAACGAGATCATCACAGCTACTGGACCTGCACTGAACCTCGCTGGTGCATCCGGCGAAAGCATGTCTCTTGCTACTGAATCGCTCGCAGCGACGATGGCCCAGTTTTCACTCGACGCATCAGAAGCAGGTCGAGTCAGTGACGTGTTCGCAGAGGCTTTGCGTTCCTCTCTCTTCAATCTCGGTTCTCTCCGAGAGGCGATGAAGTACGCAGGTACCGTTGGTGCCGGCTTCAACATGACACTGGAAGAAACAGTCGCAGCGGTCGCTCAGTTCCGAGATCTTGGTCTCGAAGGCAGCATGGCTGGTACGCAGTTGCGAATGGCGATGTCTTCCGCGGCACGAGGAACGGAACGAAGCAAAGAGGCACTGAAGAAGCTCGGGCTGGTACAGGCACAGATCAACCCGACAATGAACACATTTTCAGAGATTCTAAAGACCGTCGGTGACGCCGGAATCCAAGCCGACGATGCGATCGCAATCTTCGGATCACGCGCTGGCTCGAACATGGCACTGCTCGCAAAGCAGTTCGCAGCAGGCGGCGAGAAGTACAACGAGTTGCTTTCTAAGTTGGAGACATCAACGGGCACTGCACAGCAGATGTTCGAGGAAATGACGGATACAGTGAGAGGTCAGTTCACGATCGCAAGAAGCGCGATGGAAGAGCTATTGATCTCCCTCTTCGACTCGTACAAAGGCCCACTCAAAGACGCTCTCAGTGCGGTTGCCGAGGTGATTCAAGACATCGCAACCGAGTTCAAACGATCAAGCGATCAAATCGCAGGTACAGCCGAAAGTGTTTTCGGCAGCTTCGCGAGAGACATTCGAGCGAACAGCGAAGAAATCGCGAAGCAGTTTGTCTCCATCATTGAGTTTGTGACCACTCTGATCGGAATGTTCGCGAGTCTTCGACCGATCGCGAAAGAGCTTTTCCTGATCATGACTGCGGTGTTTGCAGTCGGTCAAATCATCGTGTTCATGGCTGTTCTGGGACAGGCAGTTCTTGGCTTTCATTTGCTCAAAGCCGCAATAATCTCAACCGCAGCGACACTCACAGCGACAACAGGTGGGCTTTACGCGCTTGTGGTTGCGGTTGGAATTCTAATCACAACCGTCGGGGTGCTGACTGTCAAATACTCTTCTGATGGTGCGGCGGCAGAGAGGCTGTCGAAAGCACAGGCGGAAATAGACAAGCAAAGAGCGAAAGAAGACGCTCTTGCGATGGAGGGTGCACAAAACGCTCAGACCATCACCGCAGAGCTAATGCGGCAGAAAGAGCTGGAGTTGAAGTCTCAGAATACTCTTACTGAGTCGTACTCTCGACAGTTGAAAATGCTCCAGAAGCTCAGTGCAGAGCAGCTTCGACAGAAAGAGCTTTCTGGTGAAGTCGTTCGAGTCAATCAAGATGGGCAGGAGGTCTTCAAGACTACCGCGATGCTCGTCGAAGAGGCTTCGAACGCGTCTCTCGGAAGCGCAGACGCGGCAGAACAGCTTTCCGGAGCGATTCGGAATCTGCAACAGAGTTTCGCAGACAACTCAGCAGAGCTGGAAGCGGGTCACGCAGAGATTGACAAGTACGAAGAGGTGTTGGAGGCAACAGGCGGATCAGTCAAACTTGCCGGCGTAGAGTTGAAGTCATTTGGTGGTTCAGTCGAGAAAGCCCCCAAGCAGATGGCGTTTCTCGGTGAGAAAAATCAGGTTCTCACAAAGACCTTTGAAGGGCTCGAAAAGAACATCAAGGAGACCCAACATTCTTTGGCGAGAGGAGAGGTTTCAAAGGCGTTGTTCGTCGAGGGAGAGAATGCAGAAGAGGCAGCGAAAAAGCTGAAGGAGTACCAAAAGGCACTGGATGCTGCTCGAAAGGCTCGGAAAGATCTCGTAGATCAGATGTCGGAGGACTTCACTGCTACCTTCGAAACGGAAACACAAGCTCGTAGACGCGCACTGGACGAGCAGGTTGCTCTAATCGAGGAGACTTTCGCAAAAGAGATCGCTCTGGTCTCGAAAAACAAGGCTCTTGTTGAGACACTGGAGCGCCTGAAGCAAGACACGATTCTTCAAGCGAGAATCGTTGCCGGGCACGAGCAGCGAGACGAGACGCAATCTCAGGTAGAC
>MDTC01239400.1_pt1 | contig 32715 bp, 30 predicted proteins | sample 811181 | NCBI WGS metagenome assembly MDTC01 (sample SAMN05326644, study PRJNA326480) | marine metagenome | isolation source: seawater | place: Pacific Ocean: North | collected 2011
AGGATCAGGCCTATGGCTTGTCTAAGCGGCGAGTGACCTTATCCACATCTGGCGTGGTCCCCAATTTAAACGAGCTTGCTAAAGTCACTGATGTCGCTTTAGCCGTGTCGTTACATGCTCCGAATGATTTGTTACGCAATGAGCTTGTACCTATTAATCGAAAATACCCAATTGCTATGCTCTTCGCAAGTATTCGAAATTATCTGAGTAAGCTCAGTGACAACAGAAGAGTCACTTTTGAGTACACCATGCTAAAGGGCGTGAATGACTCAAATGAGCAAGCTCGAGAGCTCTCAGAGCTCGCGAAGACAATTCGCTGCAAGATCAACTTGATTCCATTTAATCCATTTCCAGGCACACGGTATGAGGTGAGCTCTCGGAATCGTATTTACGAGTTCCAGCGTATTCTCCAAAATGATGGTCATGTGGTTACTGTTCGCAAGACACGCGGTGATGATATCCATGCGGCCTGTGGACAATTGGCGGGTCAGGTCACTGATAAGACAAAGCGCTCTATTCGTTACATCCAGGTCCAGCATGTGACGGAGCGCGCATAAAAAATTTATCGCTGACGCAGTATACGGTGACGTCCGTCAAATTGGTTTGGGACGGGATCCAAACTCCCTGAAGGTCGACGATATGCTCAGATTTTTGCAGCCTTCTGACGAATAAGTTAAAGCATCTGATTTGTTTCCTGGAGCATTTCCAATAATTTCGATCCAAGATAGCACTGTGTTTTTGAAACGGTTAGCCGAAGGGTTAGGTCTTCAGGGTTTAGGTAAAACTGTGCAGAACCATGACTTAATAGGATCGAGATTATGTTCGAGGTCTGGAAAGTCTTGATTCGCACAATCACTTAGAGTTCTCCAGTTAATGGAGCCTAACTCCATCGACTCTTGAGATAATACGACATTAGGCTGTTCCGCGTTGCGATACAATCAAAGTTACCGGGTGAGATTTTGGTCCCCAACACTTCTGATGTATGATCTCTTAAGGTCAAACTCAGATAAAACATATGTCGACAGAAAAAATTGAACCAACTGTTAACCCGATGTCTGGCTTGCCGGGTTCATTGTTACGTCAGGCGCGGGAAGATAAAGGGCTGACAATTGAAGAAATGTCGGCAATCTCTAACCTCACTAAACAAGTCATTCGCGGAATTGAGAACGATCAGTATTCGGAACTAGCCGGTCTGAGCTTTGTGCGCGGTTATCTCAAGCTCTACGCTAAAAAACTAGGTGTTGATGAGGCGCAGGTACTTGAAGGTTTTGATCATTGGAAGGCCGAACAAACAGGTGGGCCTCGACAAGCTCAACCTTCTAACTCAAGAATCAAAGAAGCCCCAACAGGTCCGAGTCGGGTGACTTTGATTGTGGCCGCACTGACTGTAGTGGGCCTCGTCGTGGCTGGCGTAGTTATTTCCTATCTGGACTCTAGTGACGAAAGATTAGCAATCACTGTTACTGATGAACCACTGCCAACTACAGAACCAGCTGAGTTGAAAGCACGGATAGGTGAAACCGTCATCCAGAGCGAAAAAATTGCAGTCGCAGACACGGCTGATTCACCCCCGGCTATAGGAGGATATTCAGCTAAACAATCAGTTGAGGATGAACCTCAAAATATTGAGGTGACACAACCTGGAGACACCCTATCTAAGGAGACAACGCCAGAGATTTTATCGGAAGCAACGGGACCAGACATAGCCGAGGCGGAGAAGGAGCCATTCGTTTCTGCAGCTAAAAAACCAGAGTTTGAGCCAAAGGCAGAGCCTCAGAAAAGGTCAACTCCAGTCAAGAAGCCCAAGGACATCGAACGCCTTGAACCCGCGGCTGAAAAGGTGCGGAAAGAAGATAAACCGGTTGTAGTCTCTTCCTCGAATGTAGTGTCCTCTTCGGTGAGTCCAGAAGTACCTGCTGAGCCCGTGCCAAATGCACAAAATCTGAGCCAAAGCAGTCGGGTAATTGCGGAAGCAACTGGACTTGCGCCCTTAGATGACGGATTAAGAGTTTCGACGCAGGCTGTGACGACCCCTCCCTCGTCTGATCAGCTTGCGATGGGCGCACGTGGCCGATTGGAAATTGACTTTTCGGGTGAGTCGTGGGTAGAGGTTCGTGATGCGCGCGGGCGACTTGTACTCGCCGATTTAATGACCCCCGACAATGGCGTTGATCTCCAAACGTACGGGCCTGTCGAGGTTCTGGTTGGTGCAGTGAGCGTCAGTGACGTTACCTTTAATGGCGAAACACAAAACCTAGAGACAAGAGCCTTCCAAGATGTTGCTCGAATTACGTTAGGAGCTGAGACGAATTGATCGACTCTCCGATTAAGCGCCGTCTTTCTCGTCAAATACAGGTAGGTTCTGTTCCAATCGGAGGTGAGGCACCCATCGCTGTGCAGTCTATGACTAACACCAACACATGTGATGTTACGGCCACGGTTGAACAGATCGAGGGACTTGTCGATGCTGGTGCAGACTTAATAAGGGTTTCGGTCCCAACAATGGACGCGGCAGACGCGTTTGGCAAGATCAGAGGAAGTGTTTCTGTGCCCCTGATCGCTGATATTCATTTTGACCATAAAATTGCCTTGCAAGTTATCAAGCGTGGTGTTGATTGTTTACGGATTAATCCGGGAAATATTGGAAGAGAAGACCGAGTGCGAGCTGTTGTGTCGTCGTGTCTGGATCAAGGTGTTCCCATACGTATTGGTGTGAATGCGGGATCATTGGAAAAAGATTTACAAAAAAAGTACGGGGAGCCGACTCCCGATGCGTTAGTTGAGTCAGCCATGCGTCATATTGATATTTTGGATCGTCTTAATTTCCAAGAATTTAAGGTGAGTCTTAAGGCAAGTGAGATTTTCATGACTGTCGCCGCGTATCGAAAAATTGCTAATCAAATTGAGCAACCACTGCATTTGGGAATCACGGAGGCAGGCGGACTACGCAGCGGGACAGTAAAGTCTGCTGCTGGACTTGGTTTGTTATTAATGGACGGAATCGGCGATACACTAAGGATATCGTTGGCGGCCGATCCATTAGAGGAAGTCAAAGTCGGTTTTGACCTGCTCCGGTCGCTTCGGCTTCGATCACACGGTATTAATTTTATTGCGTGCCCGAGCTGCTCGCGCCAGACATTTGACGTGATTGCGACTATGAATCAACTCGAGGCGCGCCTTGAAGATGTGAAAACCCCCCTGAATGTTGCGGTAATTGGATGTGTGGTGAATGGGCCAGGAGAAGCAAAAGAGGCGGATATTGGTTTTACTGGAGGTAATCCAGAGAGTTTGGCGCTATTCATCGAAGGGAAACCGGCTGCTCGTCTGCCGGGTACTGGTTTTCTTGACGAGTTGGAGTCGGTGATTCGTCAACGAGCCCAAATCAAAGAAAAAGAGCGCACTGCACTCATCGCGCATTCCACGGATACACAATAATGATAATCCAATCGGTCCGGGGAATGTCAGACATTCTCCCTGAGCAAGCTGGCGCGTGGCGTTACCTCGAGCAAACAGCCCAACGTATTTTTAGTTCCTACGGTCTCACCCAAATTAGAACACCAGTTGTTGAAGATACTGAGCTCTTTGCGCGATCGATTGGAGATGTCACCGATATTGTCGAAAAAGAGATGTATACATTTGAAGATCGTTCGGGCGATAGTCTAACCCTTCGACCTGAACTCACAGCTGGTGTGGTAAGAGCAGCCATAGAACATGGCCTATTGCACAATCAAACGCAGCGCCTCTGGTACCAAGGACAAGCGTTTCGACATGAGCGACCACAAAAAGGACGTTACAGACAATTCCATCAAATCGGCGTCGAATGTTTTGGTATTGCAGATGCCTTGATGGATGCGGAACTCATTGAAATGACCGACCAGATGTGGAAAGAGTTGGGTATCCGTGACGCTGTCACACTACAACTGAATTCTATTGGATCGCCAGAGGCGAGAGCCAATTACCGGACCGCCCTAGTCGATTTTTTGGTGGCACGTAAAGATCAACTAGATGAAGACAGCTTGATACGTCTAAAGCGCAGCCCACTGCGAATCCTAGACTCCAAAAATGAGTCCACACAAGCGCTACTCTGCGATGCGCCATCATTGATGGATTATTTGACCGAAGCAGATAGAGAGCATTTTGCTCAGCTGACACGCGCACTGACAGATGCTGACGTTGCGTTTGTCATTAACCCTCGTCTAGTGCGAGGGCTTGATTATTATGGTCGTACAGTTTTTGAGTGGACCACTGAGGCCTTGGGGTCACAGGGGACCATTTGTGGCGGCGGTCGATACGATGGCCTAGTAGATCATTTAGGTGGAAAATCAACCCCGGGTGTTGGGTTTGCGCTTGGTGTGGAACGCGTTGTTTTATTAATGAAAGCGCTCGAGGTAATACCAGATATTTATCAAACTCAAGCCGATGTATATTTGATGTCACAACAAATAGCGTGTGAAGAGAGGATCAGAAAGCTAGCTCGCCGTTTGAGGCAAGATTTTCCTGCACTCCGTGTGATGACTCATATCGGAGGTGGTAGCTTGAAAAGTCAGTTAAAAAAAGCCGACAAATCTGGCGCACTGATAGGACTTATTATCGGCCAATCTGAACTCGCAAGCGGACAAATTGTATACAAACCACTTAGAGGCGGTGAACAAGAAACTCTTTCAGAGACGGGACTTTTGAACCGAATGTCGAAACTTAGGGACATGTAATGGATTATTTGAAAACTGATGAAGAGCACGGCGAGGCGCTCAAACGCTGGCTTGGACAGAATGGACTCGGTTTATTGGTTGCAATCGCGGTGGGCGTTGGCTCCGTACTAGGATATCAGCAATGGCAACAGCATCAGGTGAATCAGAAAACTGACGCTGCGGGCCGTTATCAGGAACTGATTGAGCTAGCGGCCATTGACTTTTCCATCGAAGAGACAGATGCAGATTTTAAACGTTTACTTACGGTCGCTGATGGTTTGCGACAGGCTCACCCAGATAGCAACTATGCAGCGGTTGGAGCCAGTATCGTTGCTGCGCAGGCAGTTGAACGTGGCGATTTTGATTTGGCAGTGAATCAACTTACCTTCGCAGCGTCACAATTGCAGTTACCTGAGCTGCAAGTCATGATCTCGCTTCGGTTGGCTAAACTGGAGCTTGAGTTGGGGCAGGGTGATGCCGCTTTAAGACGGGTTCGTGGTCTATCAGCTGGATTTTTTTCAGGGTCTCGTAACGAGCTTGAAGGAGACATACTGGTGGCGATGGATAGACTGATAGAGGCACGAGAGGCCTATTCGCGGGCGCGCACATCACTTACTGAAGCGGGTTTAAATACGGCGGTGATTGATCTTAAATTATCTTCATTACCTGAGGGTTGATAATGCTTCGTTCACTTTATTTGGTTGCAGTGGTGTCCCTTGTCGGTTGTTCAAGCGTCCAGGAAAAGCCAGAACCGACTCCACTTCAAAGAATTAATGCAGTTGTGGAATTTGACGTGGTCGAATCGATCTCACTAGGTGGTGGTGACCAGACCGGATTGGCTCCGGCGGTTCAGGGTGAGGTAATTGCTGCAGCATCTGCTTCGGGTCAAGTCTATCTTCTAAACTCTGAACTTGATGAATTGTGGGATGTCGAGCTCGACCGCGCCATCATGGGTGGAGCGAGCTTGAATTCGACAAATGTGTATGTGGTCACATCTGACGCTACATTGGTTGCACTCGCGCGGGATGATGGGGCTAAAGTCTTCGAAGTACTTCTCCCAAGTAGTGCAACAGTGCCGCCAGTTACAACAGATTCTCTGGTCTTCGTCAAAACACAGATTGGTCGCATCTTGGCAATTAACGCGCAAACCGGTGAAATAGTTTGGGTTGAGGAGGTGAAGGAATCCGGTGTGGGTATTCGTGGCGGCTCTCCAATGACACTTGAAGGCGACACGCTATTCGTTCTTTGGGGCTCTGGACGGATTTTCGCTTATCAGGCGGATAGCGGGCGTATTATGTGGGAACGTCAAGTGGCTGTCTCGCGAGGCCGTAGCCCGCTAGAGAGAATTGTTGACTCTAAAGGAGCGCCATCGGTCCGTAATAATTACGTCGCAACAGCAACTCGAAACGGACAAGCGAGCCTTTTGGATGCAAGAAATGGACAACTTATCTGGAGTCTTGATTCCGATGCTTATCCTGGAGCATTGCTAGCATTTAATTCGGTTATTGTAGTTGAAACAGACGGCACAGTATCGGCTTACAGCGCACAATCTGGCGAATCTCTCTGGAGCAACGCGGCACTGAAACACCGGGAGCCCAGTGCTCCAGTTGTGATTGATGATTTTGTAGCGGTTGTCGATCTAGAGGGGGAGCTGCATGTCTTCGCTCCCGCTACGGGAGCAATTGTTGGCCGAGTGGATATCGGCGGCGAAAAGGGGCAAGTAGCTCCTGTTGTTTCTGATTTTGGTGTGCTTGTACAATTATTGGATGGCCGTTTGAGCCTTGTGGAAGTGATTCGTTGAAAACACCGGTCATTGCGCTTGTTGGTCGCCCTAATGTTGGTAAATCGACGCTCTTCAACCGCCTGACACGCAGCCGAGAAGCACTAGTAGCGGACTATCCCGGTCTGACGCGCGACCGAAAATATGGACGGGCTATTTTATCCGGTCATCCATTTCTTTTAATTGACACAGGCGGTCTGGCAGGCGGTGAGGCCGGGATTGGTGCAGCCATGGCGGAACAGTCTCGCGCCGCTATAGAAGAGGCCGACGCTATCCTCTTTATGGTTGATGCCGCCAGCGGTGTTGCCGCATCGGACCAGACGGTAGCACATCTATTAAGGCGGACCGATAAGCCCGTCTGGTTGGTCGCAAACAAAATCGATGGGCAAAACGCAGAAATTGTTTTGTCAGAATTTTTTGGACTCGGTTTTGGCACACCTCTAGCGATAGCCGCTTCCCACGGGCGAGGGGTGGGCGCACTGAGTGATCAGTTGCTTGCCCAGTTCAGCTTGCTTGACGTGGAACCATCAGATTCCAACGATGCACGAGAAGATGCCCCGGGAATCCGAATTGGTGTAGTAGGTCGACCGAACGTTGGTAAGTCGACTTTGGTCAACCGCATGCTAGGCGAAGATCGGGTAGTGGTATTTGATTTGCCGGGTACCACGCGAGACTCGATTTATATACCTTACGAGCGTCACAACGAGACCTATACGCTGATCGATACTGCAGGCGTGCGTCGTCGAGGTAGAGTAAGTGAAACTGTAGAGAAATTTTCGATAGTAAAAACGTTGCAGGCTATAGAAGATTCGAATGTGGTGATTTTGATCGTCGACGGGCAAGAGGGCCTTGTGGAGCAGGATATGCACCTTATGGGGATCGTTGTGGATGCGGGTCGTGCATTGGTTGTTGCAGTAAATAAGTGGGATCATTTAGATCCAGATATTCGCGGAAAGATCCGTGAAACATTGAAGCGTCGACTGAGCTTTATTCCATGGGCGAAAATCCATTTCATCTCTGCACTGCACGGCACCGGTGTTGGTGATTTGTATGGGTCGATTAGAGAGGGTTACGATGCGGCTACTACCAAATTCTCTACAAATGCTCTTACCCGGATCTTGGAGGATGCAGTTACTGATCATCAACCTCCTTTGGTTAGAGGCCGTCGTATCAAGTTACGCTATGCGCATCAGGGGGGCATGAATCCACCGCGTATAATCATCCATGGTAACCAAACCAAGGAGGTGCCAGAAGCCTATCGACGTTATCTCGAAAACATCTATCGTCGTGTTCTCAATATTTTCGGTTCCCCAATAAAAATCGAGTTCAAGTCGAGTGATAATCCATTTGCTGATCGCAAGAATAAGCTAACGCAGAGGCAGATTCAGAGAAAGCGCCGCTTGATGAGGTTTGTGAAAAGAAAAAAATAGGTCAGGTTCGTCCCCAACGATCGTCATATAAGCCGACGGTGACAGCATTCACCGCACCAACGCCACCATCCGATCGACGTGCGCTAGCAAATGCGACGATGTTAGGGTTGCCTTTGAGCCATCGGTTGATATATGCCTTCAGAAGAGGACGACCATGCTGACTGTGCCGGCCGACACCGTGAATTATCCGGATATGCGTTAATCGACGTTCATTCATGACTTGAAACAGGGTGGCTATCGCATTGGCCGCTTCATCAACCGTATGGCCGTGAAGATCTACCTCATATTGCGCTGGGAATGGGGCCTCATCTAATAACTCCAGTACGCGACGATCGACCTGATAGGCAATATAATCCAATGGTCTGGTATTATCCATGGGCGCTGGTTCATCAGTTGAAAGGCCGTGACCTGCCGAGGTTGTAACAGCATCTACAGCACGAGTGCGAGCAGTCTCAATAGCTTCAGACGACCTTTTTTGGGGAGGGCGGATGCGAAAATCACGACTCGACTGTTTAACCCCGGTCTCGAGCATCAGTGCTTTGAAAGAATCATCATTCATAAGCAATTGTAAGGGGAAACTTCAAAGTTTCAAAGTCTGCTTGCCCTCTGAACAGCATCTGTCTAGTCTTCCGGCATGACTGAACTTCTTACGATTCGTGACTTTCTCCGATTTGCGTTGTCTGAATTCACACGGCATCCGATTGAACTCGGTCACGGCACTGATTCACTCTGGGATGAGGCACTTGCACTGGTTTTTGGTGCCTTAGCATTGCCTCCGGATGGTGATGAGCGCTTACTTGAAGCAAAACTAATCTCAGACGAAAGGAAACTTTTGTTAGATCTCATTGATCGGCGTATTCACTGCCGCATTCCTGTGCCCTATCTTACGAAAAAGGCGTGGTATGCAGGGTTACCATTTATTGTCGATGAGCGCGTTTTGATTCCTAGAAGTCCAATATTTGAACTGATTCAGGCTGACTTTAATCCTTGGTTCGAAGCGCCGGTGGACCGTCCTCTTCGGTTTCTAGACCTTTGCACCGGCTCAGGATGTCTTGGCATTACGACAGCGTTGAGCTTCGAAGAAAGTACGGGTATCCTCGCTGATCTTGACGATGGGGCCTGTGCCGTAGCGCAGGATAATGTGAACTTCCATCAACTTAGTCATCGTCTCGAAGTGATCCAATCGGATGGGTTCGATGGGCTATTGGACAGCGTGTTCGATATCATTATTTGTAATCCGCCTTATGTAGATTCTGAGGATATGGCTAATTTGCCTCCGGAATATCAAAAAGAACCTGAAGTTGCCTTGACATCAGGTGTAGACGGATTAGAACTCGCTAGACGCTTATTGAGTCAAGCTTCAGGTTGGCTGTCTGACGAGGGCATTATGATTCTTGAGGTTGGCAACACTTGGGGTCTGTTAAATCGAGAGGTCACCGCTTTTACCGGTGAGGCTATACAATGGCTCGATTTCGAGCACGGAGGTCATGGTATCTGCGTGCTCTCAAAGCACGAGCTGAACACGTTATACTCGGCGTTTTAATCGGAAGGTACTATGAGCGGAAATATCTTTGGAACCTTTTTTACTGTTTCAACAGCGGGCGAGAGTCATGGCCCTGGGCTTGTTGCCGTTGTTGACGGTTGTCCACCGCAAATACCACTTTCCATCGAAGATCTGCGGGTTGATTTGGCTCGCCGTAAACCTGGTCAGAGCAAACACACAACACAGCGGCGAGAAGAAGATGAGGTCGAAATTTTATCTGGTATTTTCGAGGGGATGACAACGGGTACCCCGATAGCCCTATTGATTCGAAATACCGATCAGCGGTCAAAAGACTATTCGCAAATCAAAGATGTATTTCGCCCAGCACATGCTGACTATACCTATGAGCACAAATATGGAATTCGTGATTATCGCGGTGGTGGTCGGAGTTCGGCGCGCGAGACAGCAATGCGTGTAGCTGCGGGCGCGATTGCTAAAAAAGTTCTTGCTCATCTGTTTTCGGTTAGGGTTCGAGGTTGTTTGACTCAGTTAGGCCCGATTACCTGTGTGATCAGAGATTGGTCAATTGTAGATTCTAATCCGTTTTTTAGTCCTGACCCCGATCGTCTAGACGAGCTTGATTCGTTCATGAATCAGTTGAGACGTGACGAGGATTCTATCGGTGCACGTTTGACTGTCGTCGCCGAAGGTTTGCCACCGGGCTGGGGCGAACCCGTATTCGATCGATTAGATGCGGATATTGCTCACGCATTGATGTCAATAAACGCAGTGAAGGGTGTTGAGATAGGTGAGGGTATGGCGGTTGTAGACCGTCGTGGTTCAGAGCATCGCGATCTGATGACTCCTGATGGGTTTTTAAGCAACAACGCTGGCGGTGTGTTGGGTGGCATCAGTACTGGACAGCCACTCGTTGCGCATTTGGCATTGAAACCAACAAGTTCGATTACGACACCCGGAAAGACAATTAATAAAGACGGCGAGTTGACTGATGTTATCACGAAGGGCCGGCACGACCCCTGCGTCGGAATCCGTGCTACCCCAATTGCCGAGGCGATGGTCGCTTTGGTACTACTCGATCATGCACTCAGACATCGCGGTCAGAATGCTCATGTTATAACTCAAACCCCGATTATTCCTGGACTCGCTTCTACGTGACGATCAGTGTCCCAAGTGCAAGACTTGGCGGTCTTTATGGTCTGTACTTTGCCGTTGTTGCTCTCAGTGTAGGCTGGTTTGGTCCTTTTTTTCAGTCCCTTGGGTTCAGTGCTTCTGAGATTGGTATCGCGATCGGTGTGCTAACAGGCTCTAAAATTGTTGCGCCCTATTTATGGGGTATTCTGGGCGATCTTGTGCCGAATCGTTTGCGGGTAATGCAGGTCGGTATTATTGGCTCAACATTTGCTGCAGGGCTACTACTACTTGACGTTGATTTCGTCGGTTTATGTCTTGTGCTTACACTCTTCGGTGTGTTTTGGAATGCGATCATCGCCCAATTCGATACTTTGACTCTGGAGTATTTGGGTGCCGATCACCATCGGTACTCGTCTATTCGGGTTTGGGGCTCTGTCGGCTTCATAATGATGATGCTTGCCGCGGGGTGGCTTTTTTCTGATATTGCGTATGGGATCCTTCCATGGCTGATCATCGTCGGTTTAGTTATCTCAGTATTGATATCTTTGACACTTCCCAGACGGGCAGCGGCTTATTCAGTGGACCCCGAGCCCGAGGGCATCACTAAGCGACTGACCAACGCATCGGTACTGTTGTTTCTCCTTGTCACGGCACTGAATCAATTGACCCACGGACCGATGAATGTATTTTTCACTCTGTACGTCCAATCGCATGGTTATACTGCCTTTGAAGCAGGCCAGCTGTGGGCTCTCGGTGTTCTCGCTGAGGTGGTCTTATTTTTCGTACTACCTCATTTTATCCGATCTATTGATTTACGATTACTTTTAACTCTTTCATTGGTCTTTGGGTCAATGCGATGGACTCTCATTGGGATTTATCCAGACTGGCCATGGCTTTTAATTGGATTACAACTTTTGCATGCATTTACCTTTGGTGCAATTCACTCGGTCAGTATTGAATTTATAAGAAGATGGTTTCCTGGGAAGCTGTCAGGACGCGGGATGGCGCTCTATAGCGGATTCGTTTTTGGTCTGGGCGGCTCTCTGGGTGCCACTTTATCTGGGATTACCTGGGAAACGCTTGGCGGTAGCATGACATTCATCGCTTCAGGGATACTGACTGGATGTACTGCCTTAATAGCTTGGTTTGGCCTCAAGAAGGCTCAATTAGGTGTGCAATCTTTATAGCCAAGAGTCTTTGGTATCTTAGGTTTTCTGATAAACTATTTCGCGTGTTTTCCATGGAGATTGAAATGGCCGGCCGCACTCTATATGACAAGCTTTGGGATAGTCATCTCGTTACTCAGCGAGACGATGGCAGTGCGCTGATTTATATCGATCGTCACTTGCTACACGAAGTGACCTCGCCTCAAGCATTTGAGGGTCTGGCGCTCGCAAAACGAAAGCCTTGGAGGCTGTCGGCGAACTTAGCGACCGTCGATCATAACGTGCCGACTGAGAATCAATCGGCGGGGGTCCAAGCTATCGAGGATTCAACAAGCCGTTTACAAATTGAAACACTCGACCAGAACTGCCAATCATTCAACGTCATTCAGTTCAAAATGGGTGACCCGCGAGCGGGTATTGTGCACGTTATTGGACCCGAACAAGGCGCAACGCTTCCGGGAATGACGGTGGTATGTGGGGATAGTCATACAGCGACCCATGGAGCCTTTGGTGCGTTGGCTCATGGGATTGGAACCAGTGAGGTAGAGCATGTACTTGCCACGCAATGCTTAGTCGCGAAAAAGATGAAGAATATGCGTGTTACGGTGACTGGGCCCCTAGGGTTTGGTGTGACAGCGAAAGACGTAATACTTGCGACTATCGCCCAAATAGGTACAGCTGGTGGAACTGGCTGCGCCATAGAATTTGCGGGCGAGGGGATTCAGTCATTATCGATGGAAGGACGGATGACTGTCTGCAACATGGCAATCGAGGCGGGTGCCCGTGTGGGACTGGTAGCCGTGGACGAAAAGACTATTGATTACGTTAAAGGACGCCCGTTCGCACCAAGAGCTGAGGACTGGGGCCGGGCTACTGAGGCCTGGACAAATCTCGTTAGCGATTCGGGTGCTTACTTCGATTATGAAATCCTTGTAGACGGTACCTTGATCGAACCACAAGTGTCTTGGGGAACAAACCCTGAGATGGTCACGGGTATCTCGGGGCACGTGCCAGACCCACAACTGGACGATGATCCTATTCGTCGCGGTTCGATCGAGCGTGCACTGAAGTACATGGGCCTCGAGCCCAACCAACCTATTGAATCCATTCGATTGGATCGGGTGTTCATCGGCTCCTGTACGAATTCTCGAATCGAAGATTTGCGTGAGGCGGCTAGAGTAGTAGACGGAAAGTGCGTGGCTGAGTCAATTATTCAAGCGATGGTCGTACCAGGATCTGGATTGGTGAAGGAACAAGCCGAAAAAGAAGGTCTTGACATTATTTTTCGTGAAGCTGGATTTGAATGGCGTGATCCTGGTTGCTCGATGTGTTTGGCAATGAACTCCGATCGATTAGGCCCAGGTGAGCATTGTGCTTCTACGTCTAATCGTAACTTTGAAGGACGTCAGGGTGCAGGAGGACGAAGTCATTTGGTCAGTCCGGCTATGGCAGCTGCTGCGGCAATTGCAGGACATTTTGTTGATGTGAGAGAATGGTTGTAAGGACCAAGCCATGCAGAAATTTATTAAACAAACCGGTTTGGTTGCTCCTTTAGATCGTTCCAACATTGATACCGATCAGATCATTCCAAAACAATATTTGAAGTCCATTAAACGGACAGGTTTCGGTGTTAGTCTTTTTGACGACTGGCGTTATCTCGATCCTGGTGAGCCAGATATGGATCATTCAGTTCGTCGGTTAAATCCTGACTTTGTGCTGAATGATAAAAAACTCGCTGGTGCAACGATATTGCTTGCACGGGATAATTTTGGATGTGGATCGAGTCGTGAACACGCCCCGTGGGCCATTCTTGAATACGGATTTAAGGCTGTAATTGCTCCATCCTTTGCAGACATATTTTTCAATAATAGTTTCAAGAATGGTCTGTTGCCGGTGGTTTTGACTGAGTCTGAGGTAGATACGTTATTTGGACTAGCAGATGCTGAAATACCCATCGAGATATCGATTAATCTAGAAACGCAGCAGGTTACAGGCCCCAATAATTTCAGCGCCTCATTCGATATCGACGTGTTCCGAAAGACATGTTTACTCGAGGGTTTGGACGAGATCGATTTGTCGTTGAAAGATACGGATGCGATTAATGCCTATGAGACTAGGCGTGCGATCGAAGCCCCGTGGTTGTTTAGAGAGTAAATACCAAATATGCCAAACATTCTTTTATTGTCAGGGGATGGGATAGGACCTGAAATTATATACGAGGCGAGCCGCGTTCTTGATCGAGTGAACGATCGGTGCTCGCTTGGTTTGACGATGGAAAATCGCATGATTGGCGGTGCTGCCATTGATGCCACCGGTGAACCATTACCAGCAGAAACTTTGGCCAAGGCAAACCAGTCAGAGGCGGTGCTTCTTGGCGCTGTAGGGGGCCCTAGGTGGGACTTGTTGTCGATGGATAAACGTCCTGAGAAGGGATTGTTAAAAATCCGAGCAGGGATGGATTTGTTCGCCAATCTCCGACCAGCATTGCTGTATCCGGAATTAGCGGCAGCATCGACACTTAAAGAAGATGTTGTAAGTGGATTGGACTTATTGATTGTTCGAGAGCTGATCGGGGGAATTTACTTCGGTGAGCCTCGTGGAATTGAGGGTGAACCAGGTCAGCGCGTTGGATTTAACACCGATCGTTACTCGGAGTCCGAGATTGAGCGGATTGGTCGCATCGCATTTGATGCCGCAATGGCCAGAGACAAAAGACTGTGTTCGGTCGACAAGGCGAATGTGCTCGAAGTCACAGTGCTTTGGCGCGAAGTGATGGAGCAGTTGAGTAAAGAGTATCCCGAAGTCGAGCTGTCACATATTTACGTTGATAATGCAGCCATGCAACTCGTTCGCCAACCCAAGCAATTCGACGTGATGGTGACAGGCAACCTGTTTGGAGACATATTGTCGGATGCAGCCGCAATGCTGACTGGATCTATTGGGATGCTCCCGTCTGCATCTTTGAATCGCCAAAAACAGGGGCTTTATGAGCCCTGTCATGGCTCGGCTCCAGATATTGCAGGACTGGATATTGCCAATCCGTTGGCAACCATTCTATCCGTATCGATGATGTTATTTTATTCGCTTTCGGCGCCGAAGGCAGCTGCTGCAATCGAAGAGGCTGTAAAAAATGTATTGGCTTCTGGGTACAGAACAAAAGACATCGTGACAGGTGCATCGGGCGAGAAGATCGTCGGATGTCGAGCGATGGGTGAAGCTGTGCTTGATGCACTGAATTAAGGAAAAAGAATGCGAGCAGGGTTCGTGGGATGGCGGGGCATGGTCGGATCGGTTTTGATGGATCGGATGCGTACTAATAATGATTTTTCTGATATGGAGTCTGTGTTTTTCTCAACCTCTCAGGTTGGTCAGGACGCACCGGATGAAGCAACTGAAGCTGTCTTACTCGATGCGATGTCTACGGACGAGTTAGCGGGCTGCGATGTTATCGTGACCTGTCAGGGCGGCGATTATACCAAATCAGTGTATGGACCACTTCGAGAATCGGGATGGGACGGATACTGGATTGACGCAGCATCTACTTTACGAATGTCTTCAGAAAGTGTGATTGTGTTGGACCCTGTAAACCGTAGCGTTATCAACCAGTCGTTGAGCGATGGGTGTAAAGATTTTATTGGTGGTAATTGCACAGTAAGTCTCATGCTCATGGCTGTGGGCAGCTTGATTCGGCAGGGTTGGGTTGAATGGATTACGGCCATGACATACCAAGCTGCCAGTGGTGCGGGCGCTAATCATATGCGCGAACTGCTGTCGCAGATGGATCATTTGCAGTCACGAGTTTCCAGTGAGTTGGCAACACCATCTTCTGCAATTTTAGATATCGATCGTAAGGCAACTGACGCCCTGCGTGGGGATGAAATTCCAGTAGAGTATTTTGGTTATCCTTTGGCTGGTAGTCTGTTGCCTTGGATAGACGCCAGGCTAGAGAATGGTCAAAGCCGTGAAGAGTGGAAGGCGATGGCTGAGTGCAACAAAATTCTTGATCGAGAGGGGATCCCAATACCGATCGACGGAACTTGCGTGCGTATTGGTGCGATGCGCTGTCACAGCCAGGCGCTCACAATCAAACTCACATCCGATGTGCCGATCGATGAGATTAACGATGTACTTGCAAAGAGCACCGAATGGACTGACCTCATCCCGAATGAGCCTGGGGATTCTATGGAGCGGTTGACTCCAGTAGCTGTCACAGGAACGCTTAGGATACCCGTGGGTCGTGTTCGTAAAATGAATCTAGGATCCGAATATATCAATGCTTTTACTGTGGGGGATCAGCTACTGTGGGGTGCCGCCGAACCACTGAGGCGGATGCTTGCGATCCTGAGGGATGCTCAGTGATTGAACTTGTTGTTACAGGCGCAGGGACTGGTCTTTGTGATTCGATACTGGAGACGATTGATTCCATCGAAGGTGACTATTGCTTACGACTGATTGATGCGATGGAGTCGGCTGGGGAAGCACGACGGTTCCAAGGACGCACTCTGGTGATTGAGCTTGATAGTGAGGCTGATCTTGAAAGTGCTGATTTGGTGTTCGATCTAAATCAGACTTACAGTGGGCATGCTGTTGCTTTTCGTCCAAATCTCTCATTGTTACCGATGCTAGGACGAGTTCTCATGACTCTCGAAGCTGGTGACCTCAAAATGCTCCATGGTGTCGTAGGAGAGCCTGCAGTGGAACATGTAGGAGGTGTTGAGGCCCTAGCGTCACAGGTGACAGAGTTATTTAATGGCCGGGATCCAAATCCTGAGCCATTTGGCGGCATGTTGGCGTTCAACGCGCGAACACTAGATGAATCGTGCCACGTAGATGCACTTAGAGCGATTGATGCCTTAAGTGATGCTGTTATTTCTATAGAGCGGTTACAGACTGACTCCTTTTACACTGTACATGCAAGTTTGTGGTTGCAAGCATGTTCGTCCACCGTCGCAAATCTTATCTTAGGCTTCGAGACGGAAGCCTACACAGCAGGCCTTAGTGTTTCCCCTGATTCTGGTCGGGTAGCCCAGGATGAGGGCATTAGAGTAAGTACTCGTCGCGTAGCTGATGACTGGGTTCATATGATGCTGACTGCGGATCTGGAAAAGACGATTTGGGCCCAAGAGGCAAAAACTGTACTTGTCGATACGTTAGGGAAATTGTCATGAGACGTTTGGCTTTTATTCCGTTAATTCTTTGGTCATTAATGGCCAACGGATTTGATTGGAAGCCGCCAATTGCCGCGTCTTATCAGGGAGAACCACTAGAAGTACGGGTTGAGGTTATCAACTTGGCATCGGTTAAGCCAGCGCAATTGTTCCCACTTCTCGCGTCAGAAGTGGCGTTTACAGAGCAAGGTATTGATCGTCCCGAATATTTGTCAGGGCTTACCTACGCTATCGACTCGACCGGTGATCGTATTGATCTGGTCATTCGAACAGCGACTTCGTGGAATAAGTCAGATTTGACGACGCTCATCGAAGTATTTACACCCAATGGTCCGGTATCGATTCCGGTTTCTGTACAGATCGCAACGAAACCCGTTTTGACAACTCAAGCAGACTCTAAATTGGTTTCGCAAAAACCGGACATCAAAATTACAGCCAAGGAACGGCCAGTTTTGGCTTCGTCGTCAAAAGGTAAAAATAAGATTCTGATTGTTAAAGACGGTTCAACACTCTGGCGCCTAGCCAACAGCGTGAAGCCTGATGCTCTTACCATAGAGCAGGTGATGATGGCAGTTTACGACGAAAATCCAGATGCATTTGAATACAACAACGTCAACGCCTTAGAAAAGGGCAAAATACTCGTTGTCCCCTCGGTTGAGCGTTTGGCGAAGGAGTCAGCTAGTGACGCAGCGAAGCGTTTCAATGCGCATATGAAAGCGCCAAAGAAAAAATTCCCTCGTACACCGAGATCTGTGTCTGAGCCGATTGATCAAGAAGATGGGTTAAGGTTGATATTAAAACAACCAGCACCGGATACGATCTCAAAATCGGCTTTGACCAATGTGGTCAATTTGGAGGTGAGAGAGCTCCTTCAGAAGATCACTACCTTGGAATCGAAACTGGATGCAATGGACGTCAAGGTCGAAGAGATCGCAACTGAGGCGCAAGAGAATTGGCCAGTTGAGATTCGTATTCCTGAGTCGCAGGTGCCACCTGTAGAGTCAGATTTTGATGAAAAGATTTCGGCCTTAGAGTCGAAGCTGGACGCAATGGGCGCAAAGGTTGAGGTAATGGCAAATGAAGCCAAAGAAAACAGGGAGGTTAAGCTTCCACCAGCGGAGTTGATGCAGGTAAGCACCAACCCAGAATATGATTTTGCTGGGTGGTTACCATCACGAGCAAAGGTAGAAGCCTACCTCCAAACTGTGCTCTCCTCAGACTTTGATATCGAGGAATGGGTGTCGTCATGGGATCAGGTTGAGGTCTTCTTGGGCACTGACCTTGGCAAAGGCGTACTTATCTTTATCGCTGCGGTGGCCTTTATTATATTGGGGCTCCGTGTCTTCAAGGATAAGGGTTCGAGCGTCACATTGAATGGTCCGAACTCTGATTCGACCCCTCTCCAAGGATCTGAGTCAAACTTTGCAGCGACTCTAGAATCAGTTTCTAACCCAGAAGATACTGTTAATGCAGATGGAGAGGCTCTTGATTCGGCAATAGACCGTCTCAAAACTCAGATTGAAGAGTCGCCTGAGCACAAAGAAACAGCGGTTTCGGAAACGGCTATTCAGCGCTTAAAATCAAAGATTGAGGATTCTGAGAAGCAACGGGAGGCTGAAGAGCTTTACGCAGGAACAGATGATTCACTGATTGACGCGTTTTCCGCGGAGGCGCTGAATCAAAATCCAGAATGGGGTGAGGACCCTGACGATGAGGCCGATGTCGCATCACACCAGTTAGAGCTTGCTCAGAATTACCTAGACATGGGTATGACCGAGACGGCGATTGAGCTTCTTGAACGTGTGTTGGTATCGCCTGACCATGCGAGCGCAGAAAAGGCTCGCACTCTACTCGATGCCCAAAATAATTGATCGCCAGCAACGACGTGTTGCTATCTCGGTCGAGTATGATGGATCTGGCTATCGAGGCTGGCAGATGCAGACGCACGGTACCCCGGTTGTACAGACCAAGATTGAGCAAGCACTATCCAAAATCGCAGCGGAGAATATTTCGGTGACTTGCTCGGGTCGAACTGATTCCGGAGTACATGCAAGCTCGCAAATTTGTCACTTCGACACGCATGCGATCCGGGATCCGTACAACTGGGTAATGGGGGTCAATTCGCAACTGCCAGACGATATTTCGATATCATGGGCATCAGAAGTTGATCCTGCGTTTCACGCGCGTTTTGGTGCCTTGTCTAGGCAGTATATTTACCTAATCAAATGCTCTTGGTTGCGGAGTGCTTTACTAAAAAATGTGGTGACAATTTCACACAAAGGGTTGGATCCACAATTGATGGCAGTCGCTGGACGGTCACTGATTGGAACTTACGATTTTAATGCCTTCCGCTCCGCGCAATGTCAGGCGAACACGTCGGTGCGGTCGGTAACTCGTTTGAGCGTACATCATCACGATCAGTTGATCGCTGTGCACGTTGAGGCAAACGGTTTTTTGCAACACATGGTGCGAAATATTGTTGGTGTATTGATGGCGATTGGCGCCAAAGAGGAGCCGATCAGTTGGGTCGAACATGTTCTTTTGTCAAAAGATCGTTCTGAAGGCGGTGTGACAGCACCCTCACATGGCCTCTATTTTCTTGGACCGACTTATTGTGATAGCTATAATCTGCCCAATACCGTCCGAATTCCACAGATTGCCAGAGACATCTTGCGAACAGATCCGTTAGAGTGTGGAATATGACTCGGGTTAAATTCTGTGGATTGACGCATCTTGACGACGTTTTTGAGGCTGTGGAGAGCGGTGCAGACGCACTTGGATTCGTATTCTATGAGTCAAGCTCCCGCTATGTAACGCCTGAGCAGGTATCAGAATTAACGCGGGTGGTTCCTGCATTTATTACCCGAGTTGGTTTGTTTGTTGACGCTGACGCGGCCTTGGTTCGGGGGATCTTCCATCATGCGGGACTGAATCTGGTTCAATACCATGGCAATGAAAGTCCGGAATTCTGTGACTCGGTGGGTTTACCGTACATAAAGGCTTTTCGTGTTCAACCCGATATCAATATTCTGGCTGAAATGGAGCGTTATCCAAGCGCCTCTGGATTTCTGTTGGATGCCTTCGTTAAAGGGCGACCAGGCGGAACCGGTGAACGATTTGACTGGGGGTTGATCCCAAAGACGGACCACATAATCATACTCGCCGGTGGCCTAACACCGGAAAATGCAAAGGACGCGATTGAATTTGTCGCACCCTGGGCTCTGGATGTCAGTGGAGGCATTGAAACCGAGCCAGGACGAAAGGATCCTGATAAAATGCGGCGCTTTGTAAGCGCATGTCGCAACTAATTTGTGAGAATACTATGGCACTGACAGAACAGGAATTAAGAACGCTCGATTATGAACCTGATACCGGTGGTCACTTCGGTGATTATGGAGGTCGCTACGTTTCTGAAACATTGATGGCAGCTTTGAATGAGCTCGATCAAAGTTATAAAAAGCTGAAAAATGATCCAGACTTTCAATGTGAGTTTGATACTGATCTTGCCTCCTTTGTCGGGCGGCCCTCACCTCTATATCATGCAGATCGTTGGTCAAAGGCCATTAGCGGCGCGCAGATTTACTTTAAACGCGAAGACTTGAACCACACCGGCGCGCACAAGATTAATAATACGATCGGACAAGCGCTACTTGCGAAGTACTCAGGTAAGCCACGTGTGATTGCTGAAACCGGCGCAGGACAACATGGTGTTGCATCCGCGACTGTTGCTGCGCGGCTGGGGCTAGAGTGCGTGGTATATATGGGGGCTGAAGATATCGAGCGTCAATCTCCTAACGTGTATCGAATGAAGCTGCTCGGCGCCACAGTGGTTCCGGTCGAATCGGGATCACGCACGCTGAAAGACGCATTAAGCGAAGCGATGCGGGATTGGGTCACCAACGTCGATGATACTTTCTATATCATCGGAACGGTGGCAGGTCCCGCCCCATATCCTCAATTAGTGCGAGACTTCAACGCGGTTGTTGGTCGCGAGGTGAAGTGGCAATCGAAGGAAATTTTTGGAAAATATCCCGATGCGCTTGTCGCATGCGTTGGCGGTGGATCCAATGCCATAGGATTATTTTATCCATTTCTCAGGGAGGCTGAAGTCGCTATTTATGGCGTAGAGGCCGCAGGTCGTGGATTGTCCACTAACGAGCACGCTGCGCCGCTCTGTTCAGGTCGTCCGGGTGTATTGCATGGTGCGAAAACCTACCTGATGGATAACAATGACGGGCAGATTGCCCATACGCACTCAGTTTCTGCTGGTCTTGATTATCCTGGCGTAGGTCCTGAACATGCCTATCTCAAAGATATTGGTCGAGCCAATTACGTGGGTGCGACGGATGAAGAAGCGCTAGCGGCGTTTCACGAAGTATCTCAAGTAGAGGGTATTATCCCTGCGCTTGAGACTGCGCATGCACTTGCTTACACGAAAAAACTTGCGGCCTCTATGCGTTCGGATCAGACGATCGTTTGTAATATGTCTGGCCGAGGGGACAAGGACATATTTACTGTTGCCAAAATGGAAGGAATTTCGCTGACATGAGTTACACCCGCATTCAACAGCGGATGGAGGTATTGAAAACATCTGGTCGTAAGGCATTGATTCCATATATCGTTGCTGGAGATCCAGCGCTAACCGTGACCGTTCCTGCGATGCATGCCATCGTAGAAGCGGGTGCCGACATTATTGAACTCGGTATGCCATTCTCGGACCCATTTGCTGACGGTCCAGTCAACCAGCGGGGTGCCGAGCGTGCAATAAATAGCGGAACGACACTTGCGGATGTTTTAAAAGCGGTCTCCGAGTTTCGAAACGATGATTGCGATACCCCGATTGTTTTGATGGGGTATTTGAACCCTGTAATTGCTATGGGTGAGGCCATTTTCTGTGAGGCTGCGGCTGCAGCTGGTGTGGATGGTCTGTTGATCGTTGATATGCCGCCAGAGGAAGAGGGTGCATTAGTCCAATCCGCCAAGATGGCTGGGCTTGATCTTATTTATCTAGCAGCGCCAACGACAACAGACGAACGCTTACAGATCATCGGCAAAGCGACGTCGGGGTATCTGTACTACGTGTCGCTGAAAGGGATTACCGGTTCATCGAAATTGGATATAGCTTCCGTATCAAAGCGTGTTGTGCATATGCGACAGCATGTGACAGTACCGATTTGTGTTGGCTTCGGGATTCGAACGGCGCAGGATGCAGCAGCAATCTCCTCAACAGCTGATGGGAGTATTGTTGGTACTGTCTTGGTGAGTCAGGTAGAAGAATTAGTCGATCAGCCTGAAAAGATCCCTAGCGCATTGAAAGCGATCCTAGAACCTATGCGTCAGGCGATGGACGCCAACGGATAACTCGAGGGAGACAGCATGAGCAACTGGCTTGATAAAATAGTCCCAACTGTGGTCCGCTCGAAAACCGTGGATCGCAAAGTGAGTGTGCCAGACGGGCTATGGTCGAAATGTGCAGCTTGTGAGGCTGTTTTGTACCAACCAGAACTTGAGCGCAACCTCACTGTTTGCCCAAAGTGCGGCCACCATGGTCGTTTGGGCTCTCGCGCCCGACTAAATACCTTCTTGGATGAGGGATCTCAAATCGAGCTATTCGAAGAGTTGGTTGCTGAAGATAAGCTTAAATTCCGCGATCAGAAAAAGTACAAAGACCGCCTCTCCCAAGCTCAGAAGTCCACCCGAGAGAATGATGCGCTACTCGTAATGGAGGGGTCCTTAAAGTCGAAGCCAATTATTGCAGTCGCCTTTGAGTTCGCATTTATGGGTGGGTCAATGGGAGCAGTTGTTGGCGAAAAGTTCGTCAGAGCTGCTGAGTTGTGTATTGAAAAGCGATTACCTTTGGTGTGTTTTTCGGCGTCTGGAGGTGCGCGAATGCAGGAAGCGTTGTTTTCTTTGATGCAAATGGCTCGGACATCAGCTGTTCTCGGGAAAATGCGTGAACAGGGCCTGCCTTATATTTCTGTTCTCACCGATCCGGTTTTTGGCGGTGTATCAGCCTCCTTTGCGATGCTAGGGGATTTAAATATTGCTGAACCGAAGGCCTTGGTCGGTTTTGCTGGCCCTCGGGTGATCGAACAAACCGTTCGAGAGACACTTCCTGCAGGATTTCAAAGGGCTGAGTTTCTTCTCGAACACGGGACCGTAGATATGATTGTGCCCCGAACCGATATACGTGACACCATCGCTCGCTTGCTGTCTCGTTTGCATCATTGAATACTCTCTCTGCCTGGGAGCGTTACATCGAGACGCTCGCACCTCCATCCCAAATTGAATTGGGACTTGAGCGCATTGGGCAGGTCTGGAATTCACTAACGCAAGTCGCTCCCTCGCAAGTCATCACAGTGGCTGGAACTAATGGCAAAGGCTCAACGGTTGAAGCTGCCGGGGTGTTAGCTCAGGCGGAAGGCTTAACCTATGGCCAGTACACATCGCCCCATATCCACGCTATTCAGGAACGCATCCGCGTAAACGGCACACAGGTTTCCGATCACGAACTGGTCGGGGCATTCGAGATAATAGAGTCCGTCAGGGGCTCTATTTTTCTTACTTATTTTGAGTTTTTAACGCTGGCTGCTTTTGTGATTTTTGAGCGCAGAGACCTAGATCTTTGGATTTTGGAGATTGGTCTAGGGGGGCGTCTTGATGCCGTTAACATCATTGATCCGAGCGTTTCCATCATCACGTCGATCGGCTTGGACCACCAACTATTCCTTGGTGACAATATCGAATCCATTGCGCGTGAAAAGGCCGGAGTAATGCGAAGTAGTACACCCACATTGACCGCAGCAACGAACGTTCGCGCTGTACTTGAGGCAGAGGCGTTGGCGTGCAAGGCACAATTGGTCTGGCTGGATACCGCATTAGAACACGATAAGCTGAGTATATTAGCGTCAGGAGAACAGATTGATCTTTCAGGCATACAACTGCCGAGAGATGCTGTAGCGCTAGCATGTCTCGCATTTGGACGCCTTGGTTACGGGTTGACTCAAGCAATTGAGGAACCATTATCGCGAAGGATCCTACCTGGTCGTATGTCGCGGCATATGGTCTCGGACCGATCCTGGATATTAGATGTCGGGCATAATCCGGCAGCCTGCAAATTTGTGATAAGCACGTTAGCCCAATCAATTTCTGAGGATCGAAGGGTCGTGGTATTTGGGGCATTAATAGATAAAGATGTTGACGCAATGCTACCGATCTTAAGAGCTTTTACATCGAGGATTGTGTTGGTTGGAATCAGCAGTGACCGAGGCCGAGACGTAGAATCTTTAGAGAATAGCTGGTATTTACTTTTTGCACAGACGTGTTGGCGGAGTTTTGCTACAATCGAAGATGCTTTGGAGGGCTTGCCCTCAGAATTGAATTCCGAGGATCAGGTGTTGGTCATCGGCTCTTTTTTACTGGTAGCAGACTCACTAAAGCATGACCTCTTCAACTGAACAGACTCAAGCAACTCCATCGTCACATCGTCGAAAGCATCAGTGGATTGGTGCGGCGACCGTAGCCGCTCTAGCCGCATTGGTCCTTCCTTGGATGTTAACTCCTCAGTTTGAAACCATTCGACAGGAGGGGCCAAGTTTAGAGCGATTGCCTGAACCCCCAGTAGTCTCGATAGACCCCATTGTTTCGCCAGTGATTGATCAAAAAGCGTTAAGCGCGAGTAAAGAAAAGCTTAATACTTTGATGAACGCCCCAATTGGCAACGAGTCTCTAGCCAGTTTCATTTTGCAGATTGGTGCCTTTAAGAATCGCGAGAATGCGCAGGCACTCAAAGAAAAGCTTGAAAAATTAGAGGTCGGACGTGTGTATCTGAGAACTGAAGAAGCACTCACGCGTGTTTATGTTGGCCCGCTACTTGATCGAGTAAGCGCCGAAACAGTGTTGAGAAAAATCCAAACTCAGTTATCTCTGAAGGCTCAAATTAAGCAATATGATGTGAGAGAGCACGGTCAATCATGACCGAGCAAGTCGTGTCGGACTTGGGGCTTGCACCGTTTGACTGGGCGATTATTGTGATACTGACAATCTCTACGTTAATGAGTCTTAGGCGCGGTTTTTTGAAAGAGGCATTGAGTCTTGGTACCTGGATCGCTGCTTTTGTCATTGCGCGTCAGTTTCATGCGCCTATGGACCAATTGCTTGAAACACAAATTATTGATTCCTTAATGCGCTCGATTGCCGCGTTCGCTGCTTTGTTTGTGTGTACTTTGCTGGTTGGCGCAGTGCTCGGTTTTCTTTTGGGAGCATTGATTGATGCGACTGGTCTCTCCTCAACGGATCGTGTGCTTGGTATGGTTTTTGGCTTTGCGCGAGGCACATTGATCGTAACCGTAGTGATTGGATTATTAAATGTTACACCATTGGTCAATGACACTTGGTACACTAAATCTACCTTTGTGCCTCACTTTGAGACAGTGGCGCAATGGGCCTTAGAACAACTTTTAGCCTCTGGCTTCAAAGCGCCAATGAGCTGACGAGAGGAAGGTCGATCATGTGTGGAGTTGTTGGTATTTTTGGCCGTGGTAACGTCAATCAGGCGCTATTCGACGCGCTCAACGTTTTACAGCACCGGGGTCAAGATTCCGCGGGTATGGTGACTTCAGCTAATGGTAAGTTTCATCTCCGAAAAGATAATGGCCTAGTACGTGATGTTTTTAGAATGCGTCACATGCAATATTTGATCGGAAACATGGGGATCGGTCACGTCCGATATCCAACTGCGGGAACAAGTTCGTCTGCTGAAGCTCAACCGTTTTACGTTAACAGTCCATACGGCATTAGTCTTGCGCATAACGGAAATCTAACTAATACAGCCGATCTCATGAAAGAGCTCTATGAAAACGATATGCGTCATATCAATACAGATAGTGATTCAGAAGTTCTGCTTAATATTTTTGCACATGAGCTCGAGGCACGTGGAAATTTCCGCCCAACACCTGACGATTTTTTTTCAGCAGTTGAGAGTGTTCATAGACGTTGCCGTGGAGCCTATGGGGTCGTCGCACTGATTAATGGCCATGGTATCTTAGGATTCAGAGATCCCTGCGGTATTCGTCCGATTTGTATCGGCCAGCGCAAAACCGAGCAAGGTGTTGAGTATATGATCTCTAGTGAATCGGTAGCCCTTGATTGTGCTGGCTTTGTGTTGATAGGAGACCTTGCCCCGGGCGAAGCGGCATTCATTGATAACGAAGGACATCTCCACAGGAAGCTATGTGCAGGCGAGCAAGAAGCACATCCATGTTTATTTGAATATGTTTATCTTTCGCGTCCTGATTCTGTGATTGATGGAGTGTCTGTTTATCAAGCACGGATCAATATGGGTCGAAAACTAGCAAATAGGATACTTCGCGAAATGCCAAATCATGACATCGATGTCGTGATTCCCATCCCAGATACAAGTCGAACTAGTGCGCTCGAGGTCGCACAAAAACTCGGCGTGTTGTTCCGTGAGGGCTTTATTAAAAATCGCTACATTGGAAGAACCTTTATCATGCCTGGACAGACTGAACGCCAGAAATCAGTCCGACAAAAGCTTAACCCAGTAGTCCAGGAATTTAAGGATCGTAACGTATTGTTGGTCGATGATTCCATCGTGCGTGGTACCACCTGTCATCAGATTGTGGATATGGCGAGGGACGCTGGCTCCAAGAAGGTATACTTTGCCTCAGCCGCGCCGGCCGTTGTCTCGCCAAATGTTTACGGGATCGATATGCCGGTCGCCAGTGAATTAATCGCTCATGGCCGCAGCGCCCAAGAAATCAACCAACTCATAGGTGCTGATGGCCTGATCTACCAGGAACTTGGCGATTTGGTGGATGCGGTGCGTGAACTGAATCCGGATTTACGTTCCTTTGAAGATTCGGTATTCTCGGCTTGTTATATCACCAAAGAAGTTGACGATGCTTATCTCGAGGCATTGGCTCGGAAGCGTAACGACGGGGCCAAGCGGGGAACACTTGCTGATTCTGAAGATGCATGCCTAGACCTTCGGGCAGATGCGTCATGATGGATCGCGATAAACGATTGAAGTCAATAGTCTCTAACCTCTCTGGAGAGACAAAAGCCATCCGTATTGGCTTGGATCGTACATCTGAGCGTGAGCACTCAGAGCCTATCTTTACAACCTCTAGTTTTGTGTTCCCTGACGCCTTGACTATGGCTGACGCCTTCATAAATAACTCTGGCCTGTCTAGCTATGGACGGGTTGATAATCCGACGGTTGATGGATTCTGTAAGCGACTGGCGGTTATGGAACGGGCAGAAGCAAGTGAGGCAACCTCGTCGGGCATGGGCGCAATACTGTCAACGTTGATGGCACACTGCCAAGCGGGAGATCGTATCGTAGTGTCCACAGGCGTATTCGGTGCGACATTGAAATTGGTTAAGGATTTCTTTATAAAATATGGGCTTGAAGTTGAGCTCGTGCCGCCTACCGATATTTCCGCTTGGGAGCGAGCTCTGTCTCGTCCTACTAAACTAGCATATTGTGAGACGCCATCGAATCCAACCATCGAAATTGTCGATATTGAAGCGCTGGGAGCGATTTGTCGAGCTCATCACTGCTTGTTCGTCGTAGACAACTGCTTCATGACACCGGTGCTTCAGAAACCATTGTTAATGGGCGCAGATTTGGTTATCCATTCAGCGACCAAATATCTCGATGGACAGGGTCGTGTACTAGGTGGTGCAGTTCTTGGCTCTGTTGATTTGGTGGAGCCAGTGACCTCATTCATTCGCTCGGGTGGTGTGACCATGAGCGCTTTTAACGCCTGGATATTCCTGAAAGGTCTTGAAACTCTGGATATCAGAATGAAGGCGCATAGCGAGAATGCGCTGCAACTTGCCACGTGGCTCTTGCAACAGCCACAAATAGAACGTGTTAATTATGCGGGTCTTACATCACACCCGCAAAAGCAATTAATTGATCGTCAGATGAAGTCTGGTGGCGGTGTCTTAAGTTTCACATTGAAGGATGGCAAGCGTGAGGATGCTTGGACATTTTTAAATGCCACATGCCTGATGTCATTGACCGCAAATCTGGGGGACGTCAAAACCACGATCTGCCATCCAGCAACCAGTACTCATGGCCGGCTGGATGGCGCTGATCGCCAGTTAATGGGAATCTCTGAAAACATGATTCGTATCGCTGTTGGGCTTGAATCTGTCGATGACTTGATAGAGGACTGTGAACGTGGCCTCGTTGCAATCGCCCAATAAAATTTTTGAGTTAGCGGCTTCGGCTTGCCTCAAGAGCTGCGATCCGCTCTTCAAGCGGGGGGTGGGTAGTGAACAAACGTGTCATAGATCTACCGCCTGTACGTATCCCGAAAGCCACCATAGAATCAGGAAGCTCCGATGGTGATCCTTGCTCGGCTCTGAGTCGTTCTAATGCACCAATCATTGCGGCCCCGCCGGCAAGTCGCGCGCCAGCCGCATCGGCCTTGAATTCGCGTTGGCGCGAGAACCAGAATACGATCATCGAAGCGAGTATGCCCAAGATAATCTCGGTGATGAACGTAGTGATGTAAAAAGCAGGCCCGTGACCCCGCGCAGTTTTAAAGATGGCACGATCGATTGTGTGACCGATCACGCGTGAGAAGAACATCACAAAAGTATTCACAATGCCCTGGATCAGCGCTAACGTGACCATGTCACCATTGGCTACGTGACCGACTTCGTGAGCCATGACAGCGCGGGCCTCGTTTTTGTTAAAGCGGCTTAGAAGACCGCTACTCACTGCTACCAGAGCATTGTTTCGATTCCAGCCTGTAGCAAATGCATTGCTTATAGGGCTCGGGAAAATTCCAACCTCCGGCATTCCGATACCGGCATTATTGGCTAGTTCAGATACTGTATCAATGAGCCATTTCTCGTCCGCATTTCGGGGTTGCGAGATGACTTGTGTTCCGGTTCCCATTTTCGCCATGGTCTTGGAGAGAAGGAGGCTAACGACGCTCCCGGCCATACCGAAAACAAAACAGAACACCAGTAAGCTCGAGAGATTTAAATCTACACCGTTTGATGCGAGATATCCTTCAAAGCCAAGTAGGCTGAGTGTGATACTTGCAACAATCACAATCGCAAGGTTGGTTAAAAGGAACAATCCTATTCGTAGCATGTAGACCTCTCTTGAGGATGGTTTGCGTCGAAGATAAGATATCGGTTTAAGCGTAGAGTTCAAGTTATGCATGCACAAAAAAAGGTAAAAAAATCGGATGCGGAATGGAGAACTGATTTAAGTGATGAGTCGTACCGTGTCACGCGGGAGAAGGGTACGGAGCGCCCTTTTGAAAATGCTTATCATGATTTGAAGACACCTGCTGTATATCATTGTATCTGCTGTGGTACCCCGTTGTTTGATTCCGATCATAAATTCAATTCAGGTACTGGATGGCCGAGCTTCTTTCAACCAATAGCCGGCACAGCGATTGAGGAGTACGACGATCGGTCGATTTTCTTTATGCCACGAACTGAAGTCGCCTGCAGTATATGTGACGCACACCTGGGTCATGTGTTCAATGACGGGCCCATGCCGAGTGGACTTCGTTACTGCATCAATTCAGCGAGTCTACATTTGAAAGCAAAAGGCTAGGTCTTAGATGGTTCGCGTGGCGCTATAAGTCTCCAGCCTGGACCAGATGCTTTGATCTCAAAGGCAGTATTTATGGCTTCTAGCTCGTGAAAAAGTGTCACTGAAATCAGAACCCACTGACCTTCGATCGGTACTCGCTCTTTCGTAATCGCGCCGCGATAAAATGAGAAACTTGGCATACGGACGCCTTGTGATACAACATCAGCTTTTGCCTTTTTAGCAATCAACGCTGCCTCTTTCAATGGCTGCTGTCTTGCTTCCGATACGAGCGGAAGAATGATGATTGCAATACAGACTAGTTGGACACCTCCGAGTGTTATCAATCGTTGACTGAGGTGCCATTTGGGGATCATTAACGCGGTTAGGCTCAGGAGTAATAAGCTCAAAATCGCAGCTGTCAGTGGTATCTGCCATTCAGTCATCAACTGAATTAACGCAATGAGCTGTTCCTGATCTCGGAGGTGGCTCGGTTCGGGTAACAGATCGTGGAACAATCCGAAACCGAGTGCTGATATAGGTACAAACAACCCCGGTAATGCCCAAAGCCGTGAGGTAATGGTTGGCAGGACCCTAGCATAGAGCACGAATAACGGAGCGGTTGAATATAAGACATAGTGTGGTAATTGAGTTCCTGATGAAGACACTAATAGCAGCACGACGACCACCCAGACCAGCGCAAATCGATTGACAGGGCACGCCCAGTATTCACGGATCCGTATAAGAATTGCTATCACCAGCCCACAGTAGGGCAATAAAACTAACGGCGTTACTAACAAATAGTACAGCGGATGGCCGCCATGACCATGCAGATTTCCATAGAAGCGCTCCACGTTATGCCGTAAAATAAATTTCTCGAAGAACACGTGGCCTTGCGCATCATAGACACCGATCAACCATGGCGTCAGGAGAGCAACCAGTAAAGCCCAAGCCCCCCAGGATTTGATTGCATTCCAAAACAACGCCCACTGATTGGATAGTAATACCCACAAGCCAAAAGCGCAGGCGGGGATGATTATTGCCACGGGCCCCTTGGTTAGGATTCCTAGACCCAACCATAAAAACACTTTGAGGCGAAGGGAGCTGCTTGGTTTACGGATATACCGGGCAATATCCGTAAAGAGGAGAGCAAGCCATAGATTCAAAACCGCATCGGCGGTCGCGGCGCGCGAGATGATCGAGGTGCCAAGGGTGGTTGCCAAGGCGAGGGTAACGAACACTCCAAGGCTTGGTTTCTTGGTGACCTCTGCACTGAAACGACCTAGAACCGTTGCCCAGAGGGCACCCGCGATAACCGATGGCAGTCTGCCTATCATTTCGATGGGAATTACCGGGCTGAGCCACCCGAAAAGCGTCAACGAAGATGCCTGAAGCCAGTAAGATAGTATTGGCTTATCATACCGGGGCTCTCCATCCAGCGTGGTTGCTGCCCAATGGCCATCGGCTAGCAGCTCCCGAGTTGCCTCTAAAAAAGCACCTTCGTCGAGGTCGAATAAAGGAACCCAAGTACCGATCAAACCTAGAATGACAAGGCAAAGAAATAAGCGCCAGTCGGACTTACTCGGTGCGGTCATCAGATCCTTTCATCCAAAGCATCGCATCGGTTTTTTTCGTAAGTAATGGCTGCCTACGACTCCGTAATCGTGTCAGCATCTCCGCGATGAGGCCGGTGGTTATCAGTTGAAGTCCGACCAATGCTAGCAAGACTCCTGTGATAAGTAATGGGCGGTTCGCGATCTCTTCTCCAATCAATTTTAAGATGAAAAGATAGGTAAGAATTAACCCGCCAAGCGAACCAGTTATCAGGCCAGCAACTCCAAAAAAGTGTCCAGGGCGTTCTCTGAACCTTAGGAAAAACCATGCAGCCAACAAATCAAGTAAGACTCTCGGCGTACGAGAAATCCCGTACTTGGAGGCCCCTGCAGAGCGTACCCGATGGTTGACAGGAATTTCAGCGATGCGGCTAGGGTGAGTCAGATTTGCCACCCATAAAGGAATAAATCTATGCATTTCTCCACGTAGATCGAGCCCCTCAAGAACGTCACGACGGCCGACTTTTAGGCTGCATCCATAATCGTGAAGGGCCACACCAGTGACCTGTCCTATTAACCAATTAGCGATCCTTGACGGTAGGGTTCGGTCCAAACTGTCTTGACGGTTTTTGCGCCAACCACAAAGTAGATCTAACTGATCGGATTCTAGCTTTTTTACCATACTAGGGATGTCGGCTGGATCATTTTGTAAATCACCATCCATGAAGGCTACGACGTCACCACGGGTTACCTGAAGACCAGTTTGCATGGCTTGCGTCTGTCCGAGATTGCGTTTGTGCGAGATGACTGTGATGTGTTCGCCATGATTCTTTCGGGCCTCAACAAGTAGTTCAAGAGTTCGATCGGTACTACCATCGTCGACAAACACCAGTTCAAACTCACCAGCGTAGTTTTCCAGAGCGGCATGTAACTCGACGATTAAAGGCTCAACGTTATCTTCCTCCTTATAAAGAGGTACAACAACTGAAAGACGAGGCAACGTTTCAGACATGTAAGGTCCGTTTTAAAAGAAGTAAGCTACCGAGTATACCGAAGACCATGGTGAGACTCAGTACGTAAATGTGAAGTTGTATTGTGATCTCTAAGGCAAGGATCGGTGAGAGCCCGATCAACGCCGAGCCCAAAATACCACCCAACTCATAACTTCCTGCTCCCGCCACTCCATGTATCGGAAGGATAGAGGATAGTTCTGCACCTAAGATTGTGGCCATCAGATCGGTCATCGGGATTCCAGATAATGCTGCTAAGAGAATTCCCATACCCACTATCTTTGCGAGCCAAGCAAGAACAGTTAGGCGCCACATCTGCTTCAGACGTCGGCCATTTTGCGCTTCAAAGATCAATTGATCTCGAGCATTTGCAAGGATTTGCGGTAGCCATATATGCCCAATTTTTGGCACCACTACCGCCAGTAACAAAGGTGTTAGGAAGATCAAAGCAGCGACGAGCGCTAACATTATGGACCCCATGGTTGGCAACAAGATAATACAGATACTAATGCCGACCAAGCTGATGAAATCGAGCAGACGGATCCATACAAGGCCTATTAACCCAACAGAAAATTCGACGTCCCCAATCCATCGTGCCATTGCCGGTAGCACCAACTCTCCTAACCGCATGGGCGCAAGATTGTTAGCAGTGTTGTGGACGAAGCTCATTCCGAGTGAATCAAGCAGAGGGACGCC
>MDTC01133259.1_pt1 | contig 32712 bp, 38 predicted proteins | sample 811181 | NCBI WGS metagenome assembly MDTC01 (sample SAMN05326644, study PRJNA326480) | marine metagenome | isolation source: seawater | place: Pacific Ocean: North | collected 2011
GATTACGGCCCGGATAAATGGCTGTCACATCATCAAAACTCTGACTAAGAGGTCCAATTGCTTCATCGGCAAGGCTGGTTCCAAAATCAAAGTTGAAGAAATCATTTACCTTTGATCCGTACACAATAGAGGGTCTTGACTTACCACCATCAATCCATAAACGCCCCTGATAAAAACGGCCATGACGTGGATAACCACGTGTTGCTGACCAGACAGGCTCATTGCCTAAACCAAAATTAAATTGCGGAATATTAGTGTAAGCGACCGTGCTCAAGGTCCAGATATCATTAGCACCGTTACGCTGCAAGCGTATTGTTGGTATGTCCTCATGAAAGATAATCAGCGTATCCGCATCAAATTCATAGTCGATCTTTTTCAAGCGACTTTCAATTAGATTAGATACATAAATATCAATGAGATAGACAGTTCCCTGGTAGATTGCAATATTTTTATCACTTACCACCATTTTATAGGTTTGATCGATATTAAATGAATAGGAAAAAGTCCTGGTTTTGCTCAGTCCTGATTCGGTTGCAACTTCAAGTGATGTGATGGTGACTGTAGCGCTGCCTAAATCCGTTGTGCCAATGCGTACCAGTCTGGCATATCGGTAATTACCGTGAACCCTGCGTGTATAATCTTTAGCGGTTTGCGTTAATGTTAAAGCTGCACCAACCGTTATCCAGCTGACATTATCCGAACTTACCTGTAAATAAAATTCTGAACTTGTACCGGTGGAAATGGACGCACCTGCTAAATACAGAACCCCCATAGAAACGGAGCCTCCAGCATCTTCCTGATGCGAAACATACATGTCTGTTGTACCAATAGATCCGGTATCCGGTGTAGTGCTAGTGCTTGCTATTTTGGTAAGAGACCCGCCTAAAACCCTGTCAATATATTCAAGCCCAGGGAACCTTCTAAAGCCACCTTGAGGGATCGTGATCACGTTTTTTGCTGTGGAAACTGCTCCATAATATTGATCAATATCAGATCTTCCGACCATTAAAGGGTCGATTTCTCCCTGCGTAAATCGTTGCTGTAATGTGTTAAATACTGCCATTAACTAAACCGTGCCTGATTAAATGGATCACTCTGTATGGGTTTATTAGGTTTTTGTGCTGCATCAATCGTAACAGCAACCGAAAATTTACCGCCTTTTTCATTTTCCGAAGGGGAACCATAAGCAATAGCCTGCATTCTGGCAGCGAGATTGTCATCATCAGTGACCGGTATAGCAATATGTGCTGCTAGCGCGTACATGGCAAAATTAATGAAAGAGGCAGGCCAGTTTGATTCGTCGGTATAGACGGTGTAATCAACGTATAAATCTTTATAGTTTGAATAGATACGGCGCTGTCCGTTGACAGATTGTATGTCATACTCATTCAGTGGGGGCGCACCAACATGATTACTTTCAAAGACCGTCCATATTCTCAACGCTTCTGCGGGCACAATATGGCTGTATCGATATTCATTTAATGGTGGTTCTGAGTCCTGATTAAAGCGCCTTTTTTTGGTGGCAAAAGACCAGGGATATCGAGTTAGCACATCTTCTGCAAAATCAGCATAATAAAGCTGCATAATTTCAGCCTGATTTGTGCCGTCACTAAAACTGCTTATGGCTCTTTCTCTAACAAGTCCTAAAGCCTGTGATGCTAATCGTATGCTTGTAGTTCCCATATTATCCCCTCATGGTGACGCATGTGACGAATCCTCACATACGTCACCAAAATGCTATATTAGTCCGTATCTGCAATCGTATTGGTCACGGAAGCATTAGCCACATCAACAACGCCACCAGCGATGCTGTTGACAATATGTAGCGCATAACCGCTAACCGTTTTGGCAGACAGATCACTAAAAATAGTTGTAGAGATCTGATCGCCAACTGAAAGGATGCTTGATACACTGTTAAAATATCCCACCGTATCAATTACAGTTGCAGCATCTTCAGTAGCATAGGTGAATTGTTGCGGTGCCTTACCGCGCTTACCTTGACCACCGGCAGATTGAAAATAATCTTTATTAAAAGCCATGATTTAGAACCTCCTTAAACTTCATGCGTTTGAACTTCATATACGCCTGCATCTTCAATAACGACTGCTCCGGCAGAGAAAATAGCATTAATCAATGTGCTTGTTTTTTCAGGCACGTAATTAATTTCAGTACGTATATCAATACCAATTGCAAGACCAACGGCATCTTTGTGGAAGGCAAAACAGGACCGCGTATTCGTCGCAAGCGGCAATCCGCCTTCTTCTGGACGCGATTCAATCATATGGAAGTTAAAACCTGCATATTTCTTGACCTGACCATTCATAAGCGGCATTAAAATATTATAATCAGCACTGGCGACTTCTGTGTCCTGCAAGGCATTCTCCAGCGCACTGGCCGTGATAATCATATGACGGTTACCATCATCAGGAACCCCTGCATCATCAAGAAAGCGTTTAGCACGTAACATCTTTTCAAGATTAAGCGATGTGTCAGCTCCACCAACTGCTTTACCGACAATATTCGTTGTATTCTTACCTGCAACGAGCGCATCAATAATAAGTTGGTCTAGCCTCCTACCCATTGCTAAGGTTGCTGTAGATACTAACTCCTGCTTCTCATCAAAAGAGATTTTCTGTAGGTCAAAAATATCGGAATAATCTGCGGCGTTCCAATCCTCGATAATGGCATCAGCAAAACCGTGCCCAACATTCATTGGTGTGACATCAGTTTGCGGAATACGAGGTGTCGCAGCACCTTTGTTGATCTTTGGGAAGCGATGTGTTTTACCAGTGACACCAGCTTTAATGCGCGTTGCCCCTTTTAACTTCATCGAACCTTGATATTGCTTCTTTACCAGCGTATCAAAACTGGTAATAAAACTGGTTGAAATATTCGCTGTCATGCGATTCACTCCTGTTTATTATTAATACTGTTAAACCTGTTACGAGAGGGCCTTACATTTTAATAACAGGCCGTGAATCACGGGAGGGCTGTTCAATGATAGGGTCGTGCTTACATTATAACATGCTGTTTTTTATATGTATGAAAAAATATTAAATAACACTAAAACTGCAATCGTTCGGGTCTGCCGGCAGCAATCCGCTTCTCAAGCAACGCTTCTACTTCCCTAACAGCATCCTGATCTGCTGCGTCATAGGCCTTAGCAAGACGATCCGCAATAATGTTATCAGCCGGCAAACCATCATCAATAGTGTCAAATGGTACAGAGTTACCGCCAATTCTTACTCTTAGCTCATTAAGGCCTTGAATCGCTTCGGCAGTTTGCATTGAGTTTTGCAACCCTTGCAACCCTGTGTCAGACAACACGCCTTCGCTTTTCATCTGGTTGAGAAAAGCATTATTAGCACGAGCAATACGCACACCATTCTCACCAAGTTTACCAAGTTCAGCATCAATATATTCTTGCTGCTGCTGCTCAGTTAATTCGGCACTCGGTGCATCTTGTGATATCTCAGCAATTTTACCAGCCATTTCTTGCATAAAACCAGCAAACATTTCTTGAGACATGCCATGCTTATGCGCTACCTCTTTGGCAGATTGCAATAAAGGGTCATCATTTGGAATCACTTGCTGCAATTCTTCTGATAGCTCTAATTTGTAACCATCAGAATTCTCGGGTGCCTTATGTTCTCCTTTGCCCATCTTGCTACGTAAATCATGGACTCTTTTTTCTGTTCGCTGTAACTCATCATAAATTGCCTGTGGATTGAGCTTATTATTATTTGCATCCCAAAATTTTTCATTCAATCTCTCTGGTTTTTCTTTTAATTCACCATTTAAATCGGTGACTAACCTGTCGGCCGAATTAAGCAAATTAGGTGTTGATGACGTAGTATCATTCGCTGTTTCCTGCGCCTCATTATTTGGGTGCGTTTCATTTGTTTCATTATTTGCTTCATCAGTCATGGTTACTTACCTCTCTTTTGAATTGTTAACAAAGAACCTACATTGCAAATAAATTTCCTCTGGAATTTCTTAATACTATCGACAATGCCACCTATCACACCAAAATGCCCAGTTCTATAATGTCGTGCTCTAAAGTGATTAAGTGCCATCGGTTACCACATTCGTTCTGTTACCATTATTATCAACTGTAGACGTAATTCGGTCTTTGGTGTCGTTTATATCCCTGAATATTTCTGTTCCCGTTCCAGCACCAGAAACTTTTCCTGCTAAGGCGGACAGCATGATACGTTGCGCATGCTCAAAAGTAATACTCCCTTCCAGAATAGTATTGCCACTTAATAGGCCCGACACAGCAGCATCAATCGTATTTAAATTTATTTCATCAGAGCCACTCCAATAAATAATACCTTGTCCTTTGAGGAGTGTTGATTCAAAAAATCTAACTACATATTCCCCAGCAGATGTTGTGGGCATATCCCCTCTGTATATTGCTAATACTCCAACTTCTACGCATGTCACATCAGAACCAATCTGTGTCCCTGTATGATCATATATTTTTGCCTTAATTGTTAATCCAGAATCTAAAGCGGGATTACCATAAAACTGTAGTTCATTAGCCATCACGCCACCTCCCAAGTTTCAACGCCAGCGGAGTCAATGGTCCGCCTGCGAAAAACACCGTTGGCGTCCTCCCGTATCTCCGCAGCAATGGCCTTAGGGGTGATACCAAGCATAAGGGTTTCGTCATCCTCATGCGCAATATTTGCGGTGGTTGTACCGTTTTGACTTCGCAATGTGCTTGTCGTATCAACAATACCTGATTGAATGACAACTGTAATTGGAACGTCTGCAATGATAATCCCCGGGTCAAGCTGCCCAACCAATGTGTTAGAAGCTTGCGCATCATTTGAAATAAGACCCGAAGCCGGATGGTTTTGATCTTCCTGTGTTGTAACTGTCACACCACTACGCGTCAATGGCATTGTATATTGCAAGTCAAGACCGCCTGTGACTGTGTTGTAGCTGTAAACAAACGCTGTACCCTCATAAGGACTTGCAATGGCAACGCCTGAATTACCACCGTCTCCGTTGTCTGCGATAAACATTGGCTGTGCTACAACCTGTGACATTGCCGATGTGGGCATGAGTGGAGAGGCCTCAAGGCCAGCGCTGTCAGCCCCAGAATATGCTGAAACCAACCCAACTGCCCTTACGCGCGTAGCGCCGTTTGGTTCGTAGTCTTCGTCATCGGCACCCGTACCAACACCAATCGCGGCATCAAAATCAACAGGTGAACCAGGGCTTACACCCGTTCCCGCCGTGCTGTTTATGGTACCTTCCGCGCCATCACGCACAAAGAACGCAACCTGCGTGTTATTAAATGGGGCAGATATGAACCCTGAACGTGGCCAGGTGATACCATCGTTGGTCAAAGGCATGATCAAACGACTATCGTAAAAGCGACCATGTGGTTTTAAATTCATGTTCGCATTGTGGCAAGCCATCATTCGGGCTGTACCCTCTAAAATGTATTCTTGGTTCCCGTCAGTGTATAGACGGCGATATTCCCATGGTGTCAGGGTAATGTTTTCTTGTCCTTGGACTGTGACACCGGAACCATTCGCCATGCGTATTGTGTTATTAAGCGGACCATTAACAACATGAACCCAACCTTGGCTATTACCAGTCCCGCCCGGTTTATATAGCTGGCAGTTTCGGAATGCGAAAAAAAACGTAAAGTTGAATGATAAAGCGTATGACAATAACGGCATGGGGCTTTCATCATTGCCGTCAACTTGTTCGGCATATCCGTAAAAACCTTGTGTAGCTGTAATAATTGCACCGTTTGCCAATCCAGTAAAACAGATGGGTTCTCCCCGGTTCATAAATTCACGATACAATACAGTCCTAGAATTGAAGTCGGCACCGTTCGCGTACACTTCGACCACGTTGCCGGACCCAAGAGAAACGCCCTGGACCTTGCCGCTGGTTGTAAAACCAACAGCAAGCACCGTTAATCCGAGCTGCCCTTCATCTGCCAATAACTTCTGCTGCAAACCAAGTGTTGATCCTGCTGCAATAGAAGCAACCTCATCTTCTGATATGCTGGGGGCAAAAACCTTCATGAATATCTATCCTATCGCCTGCCTACATTATTACTATAAGAAAAAGTCATTTCATTACTTCTTGTAATTTCTCTAATTTAGATTGATACTCTTTTTTCATTTTTACAGCTTCATCCATCGTAAGTGCTATTCTCTCTTCTTTCTTAACAATATCTGCTTCTCTTGCATCAGCTGCTTGTTTAAGCTCTTCTAAAGATATTTTTTCTTTATTGAAAAGCCTGCTTTGCTCTTTAAATTCAAGAAGATTTCTTTTCTTTCTTTCATTATAGGACGCTTCTTTTAATGACAAGTTCTTCTCAGCTGATGCAACATCTGATTCTCGTTTAGCAATGGATTCCAGCTTCTTTTCGGCCTCTACAAGTGTATGTTTTGCTCTATTTTCTGCGTCTGCGGCTTCTTGTAGCTTTTTTGTTGCCTCAGATACCGACATAACGCTTGAACAGACTTTATCCACAAGAGCATGATCTTGCTGAATTAACTTGATAGTTTCGGATATACCTGCGATTGCTTGCAATACTTTTATGTTTAACTGTGTCATCCTGTTACCTCTGTGACTTCTAATGTTCCATCTTCCGCACCATCACGTATGACTGCAATACTCCAGCCACGGCGTGTGGTGATATACTCAATAATCCCTGCTGGAATGAACACACTATTACTATCTGCCTGCGGGTTAGCACCTAAAGCAATCCTGCAATCAACATCACTGTATAGCCTTAGCCTAGTGATATCCGTTGAGGGAGTATGTAGGGTAGAGATATTTTGTACGGTTACTTTGCTGTTAGCACCAAATATATTGGTTGTATAGGTCGGCCTCATATTTTATCCTCTCATTATATGTCAATACGAAAATAGTTGAATGTTTCGATGCTATGATCCACACCCAAGAAAAAAAGAATATAGGAAGTAATCACAACGATAATCGTCACAATTTGAGCGATAATTCCAGCAGGATACAGCCACCTAACCTTTAATTGCAATGCATTCAAAAAACAAAATTGTGCACCATAGGTGAGACCTGCGGCAATCACGGCTGCTAACAGCCCATAACAGAATAATTCTATTGATCGACTCAATAGTAAAATACTAGGATCCACATCTTTAGTTATCATATTACCAATAAAAGCAAGCAAGGCTAATGCCGCTCCACCATTAATCACCATGATCGCTTTAAGTGCTGAATGAGCAGAAGTAAGGACGGAACGAAACAAATCTAACTGTAGTTCAATAATACTCATTACTCCTACCTATCAAAACGGTTCATGAAATCATCAAGGCTTTTACAACGCTCTGCAAGCTGCATTTTATGTTTAAGGTCATGCACTAAAGCGTTTTGGCCCTCACGAGCAAATCCGTGTGCAATAGCCTTTTCGTAATCAAGACTCGAGCGCCATGTCGGCGATGCAATGGTTTGCTCACAGAGCCAATCAAACACACGCTTACCCTCGTTACTAGAGAAGACTTTTTTAATGATTATACACATTTCATAGGCCTCACGCGCAATGCGCTCAAACTCCTTATGATTGACGTCATCTTCTGTTTTTGTTTCCCATCCCATAGGATTGAGGTAGGCATTATCCATCATTGGTTTGTTGCTCCTGTAATTGTGCTTGCGCAACGGTTTGTATGATCTGCTGTCTTAATTCCTCTTGGTCAATCTCATCACGCAAAAGTCTGGCAGGCGCACCAGTATTTTCCGTAAGCCAGCTTGGTAGTTTTTCCAAATCATAAGCCGTCTGTGCCAGCTGTGGATTAATGGAGGCAGTCATTTCATAGGCCTGCATAAATTTCTGCACATCTTCAATTGCTTGTGTCTGTGCAATAGGGGAAACGACTTGTACCTGAACAAAGAAATTATCAATCTGAAATCCATCAGGCAAAGGTAGCAACCCACGACGATTTAAGATCGACACCACACGTTTGAATAATGGCTGGACAAACTCAAGCATGGCACGCCCATAAGCAGCGCCAATATCTTGCTGAAATTCCTTGATCCTTTGCGCAATCTCAAAAGCGGTAGCCGGCGTTGCTTGCTGTTCTGGCAATCTGTCATCCAACATGGATTTTCGGATACTGTCTTGTAAATCACGCATAAGAAATTCTTGAATATCAAAGGAACCACTGCGCTCTAGGGGGCGTATTGTTGGGCTTGAGTTGCTCTCAACAGGGATAAACCTATTCGGCTGTATATTTGCAGTATTGGGATTAAATCCACCTTTCGTTTCAACTGTATAGACACCAAATACTGACAAAGCAGCATTGGTGAGCATGTAATTCTTCATCTGGTTCAATGTTTTAATATCTGCCATAGCAAGCAAGAACGGACCAACACCAAAGGCATTTCCCGGAACCTTCATCCAACGAGGTGTGAAGCATATTTCTTCATTAAATTTTTTTGCCAGCAATCGATGTTTCGTTGCTTCATAGATAACCTCATAACGCCAGACAAAATCAGCATTATCATAATAGCAGGCTTCAATAACGGTCACCTCTTCATCCGGCGCGTTTCGTATTTTATCCGCAAGCTCTGTATCAATGGAGACTTTATCATTCGGCCATGTGGCTTGTAGTAAGCGTGCTTTGATACGATGCTCCCTGAAACGACCATCAATTGTGCCAAATTTCCCTTCAATCAAGCCCATTTCAGCAATCGGGCTGGCCATGAAATTTAACGGCTGCTCTTCATCTCCCTCAAACAGCCATAACGCACCTGTACCAATACCCCATTCAAAGTACATCTCAGCACTGGCAGTGGCAAAATTACTGGCGTTTAAGTAGGTAAAGATAATATCTGTGATTGTTTCAAGTTCTTTATTCAAAGAGGCTCGTTCTGTTTCTGGAATACCAGGACCGGCCTTTAACGTTGCCCAACGAGTAAAAACAGGGGTAAAATTAGACTGCATTGTGTTAACAAAATTAGCACTGGCATGCTGTGCGGTACTGTCAAATTGACGATTCGGGCGGTTCATCGTGGTTTGCCCTGAATTGACACCTTGGCGATTAAATGAGTTCTTGTAGGGCAAAAGAAACTCATAACAATCTTCAAATAATTTTCGGTTCATATCACGAGCAGCAAAGCCTTTTTTAGCCCGTTCACATAATGCATCAACAGTTAACTGCATGGTTAGCCTAGATTATTACGTTTTTGGATGCCTGTTTCAAGGCCAGTTAACAGCGATGCTCTACCACTGGACTGACCGCGCTTGGCATTCAGTGCAGCTTTTTTCTTTTTTTCCTGCTCAGCTTCTTCGGCGGCTAATTGCTCTTCCTGCTCTTTGATCCGAGCCTCTTGCGCTGCTAGCGCCGCTGTATTTGATTTTGGTTTCAATCCCATGTTCAAGCCTCATTTGCATAATGAGTATAAATCGTATGTTTCTTGATGATACCCATAGTTTCGCATACCAAAACATTGCGTTTCATTCACAAAACCAAGCATTTTAAGCCATCTGTGACCCTGCTTAAACGAACGCAATACTGGTGTTTCTATTCGATTATAACAAGAGGATTTAAGGAAATCTGAAATTTCTTTGGTAATGTAGAATAAATGACGGTTCGCATGGTTTGATAAGATCAACCAGACAAGAGCAGAATGTCGCGTATGAGGGATAAAGCCTGCTAAACAAATAACCGTGCCATGCTTTATTGCAGCATAGGACTGACCACCAATCAGGAAATCAACGTAGCTTTTACAGGATATTAAAGCTTCATATTCAATCTGTTGCCGCTGTTGTGGCTGAAAATAATCAAAATGATGGGCTTTCAATTTGGTAATCATGACTAGACCCAATTAAAATACCGTCCATGTCGGGGCTGTAAATGCCTCTGACATACGAGGTGCAAAATTGGTTTGCGCCACTGGTTCGGCAAAGGTTAAAACAAAACTATCTGCGATATCGGGAGAATGGCCAAGTCGCTCTTTATGTTTTTCTTTCGGTTCAAGCAATATTTGACTGTTATTGCGCCATTCAAAATGCACCGAGCATAATTCTGATTGTAATGCATCTCCATCTTTCTCAGTAAGCTGAATCGAGCAAGGTTCATTTTCCAGCCATTCTTTAGCTTCACCATACATCTCTGCACGCTTATTGTAATAACGATCAGGGTTAGACGCTTTGCTGCCAAAATCAACTTTGCTGATAAGCTTTGAGTATCCCATGTCACATAGCATGTCATAAATACCAACACCCAAGCCACCGCAATCAATAAACAGGCGTCCTGGCTTGTAATTGACAATATCTTGCGATAGAACTCGTGCCGAGTCAGTAATGCTCATAGGGGCAATGCTGTATGATTTGGTCACATTCCTTCCTTTCCGATGCGTCACACGAAATTTATCCCCCCCTAATCGTGCGGGATCAACACCAATTACTAACGGTGCAGTTGTGTTAACAGCAGGCGTCATACGCGCCTTACGCACACTATTAGCCTTGATTAATGCATGCTCGTCATTAGCTTCAAATGCCTCCTCAGGTGTAAAAGGATATTCACGCTTGAACCGCATTGAATCCCCTTCAAAATCAGACCTTATTTTCTTCCGGCGCCATGCAAGATGCTCTTTGCTTAACCCGTCTTTCTTAAACAGATTAAGATATTCCGTCTCTTCTGCATCAAGATCGAAAGGCTCTTCTAACGGCCTTGTATATTCATCTTGCCAATACCAAGGTACAAATATGAGTTGATAATCCGATTCACCAACTAAGGCCATTTTGCACATGCGATGGAAGTAATCACCTTGACCATTGGCGGTGCTTTCCAGGATTACTTCTGTCCCTTTCTGATCCGAGACGGTTTGCAGAATGCCGGCTGCATGTTCAGAGCAATTAGGGCTGTATGCCACCTCAGACCAATGCACTTGCTGAAATGTTTTTGACCTGCCTAAACCCTTCGTACCAGCCGTACCCACTTTATAGCCCGATCTCATATCCGGAAATAACAGCTCTTTAGCATTAGACGCACCTAGCTTGGGTCGAAACGCCGGATCAGACAATTGATAGTAGTTGTTCACCATCGAAAATAAGCTTTGACTGGCTTCTGAATCATGAGCAAAAATAAACGTTACCGTTGCTTTATTACTCACTGTTTGATGATAATATCGTGCAGCAACATACGTGCTACATCCTTGCTGTCTGCCTTTTAAAATTATAGCGCGCACTCTGCCAGTAAGGCGCTTTTGTTCCTCAAGTCTCTGGTGAATATGCAGTTGCGCCTTATTGAAACGAAACGGCATAAAATTACCTGTTTTAGGCTTAATCTTGAGGTTATGCTTGGCAAAATAGGGTAGGTCATCAAGCAAACGTAGCGCGACTTCATCCATCGTTTTCACTATCTCCTTTTAGCCGTTCTAATAGCGTTTCATAACTCTCTTCCTCTACATGTACCTGCTTGTCCGTATAAGCCATAAGACGTTTTCCATAAAGATCCAGTGCCTTTCCCAACGCTTGAAAATTACCGCGCCTACGTGCTTCTCTTGCCATCCAAAGAATGTTATCATCAAGATCCGTGATGGTAAGATTAGTAGTCTCAGAAAGGCTTTGCTTATATTTTTCAATAGCCGATGCAATTAAAGGTTTTTCAAGGTTCTCAGGCCCTATTGCTGCGGCAGTATGCTTGCTGTATCCTGCCCGAATGGCTGCTTGCGTTGCATTAAAATCAACACAATATTCCTCAATGAATCGTTGCTGTTTAGCTGTAAGCTTATTTCTCATTTTAAGCCATTTTAAAGAGTGTTTTTTGTTATAACTTTAATTGTACCATAAAAATCAATGAAGATAAGGAAAACACTATCTATGCCTCATTAATCGCCATGCCACATTCATTTAATGCTTGAGCTTTGATAATCTCACGTGCATGACGCCTAATATGATCAGGTTCAACATCAGCCATTTCACAAGCACGAAGAAAATTTACTGTTTTGTCCATGATCCAACGCTTGGCAATTGCTTGATTTAATTGCTCCTCTGACACCCTACCTTTGTTTTTTGAATAACCAGTACTCACCTCAATATCTATCAATGCCTGATGTATTACCGCACGCCATAAGTTTTGGCAGCGCTTCCCTTGAATTTCAATTATATCATTCATGATGTTGTCCTCTCTGCTAGTCCTAACATTTTTACCTACCTTTCAAATTCTGGAATGTTCTTGTTTAAGCCTTCCCCATCATGTAAGCAATATGCTCTTCGGTGAAGGTGATTTTTGCGTCTGGATATTGAGTAAATCCTTTAATTAATTCATTAACATAATCCTTCAACCGAGGCGATGAATACGGAATTGGCAAAGCGTAGCCGTCCCATCCTATGCCGTAGGAATTTCCAATAACCTGATGCCTTATCCACTCCATATTCTCAACCACTTGGGATAGTTTTTTGCCCCACCCCTTAGCCATAGATTGCCTTCCTAAATCGCTGTAATCCATGAAATGTTTGGCAGCAACTTTTGCCTTCTGCTTCCAGCTCTGATGTTTTTTTTCAATCTTCTCAAGAGCATCACCCCCTGATTTTTTGTCAACTGCATCAGACGGTAGATATTTTCTCATTTCAGCAACAGTCGGCCAGCGTTTGTAGCTATGATTTTCGAAAGTCTGATCTCGAACATGCTCCAGCACCTGATCCGGATATTTGGCAAAACATTCACGTACCCTAAACATCAACACATCCGGGCAATTCGAGTATGCTTTCATGAATGGTTTTATGATGATTCCGTTAACATTTCCCATGTTGTTCTAGCTCCTGTTTTTTCTTTTGTTCAGCCAAGTAAACCGCCTCGTCACGGTCGGGGTATTTCTTGCGCATTTCTGCTAGCCGTTGCTCGTCCACAGGCTCCTTAACGAAGCCGTTGACACGGATTTGATGCTCCTCATCGATTGCGCTGTTGAAGTACCGCAAACTCTTAGCTTTGGCTGTTCCTCCTCGGTCTCGGATTTTCTGAATACCTGCCAGAATATCAGCCTCGTTGTAGCCTTTTTGCTGCCATTCCTTGAGGGTTTGAAAGCCTGTCATGGCAAGATTGGGGTTGTTGACCAGCTTCATCACCTTGCCGTACAGGTCGGGAGGGTTCTCTGGCAGAAAGTCGGTCATGTTCGCCGTGTGTGGGTTGAATGGTTTACTTTCTGGTTCGTTAATTTCTAAATTATTATTATTTTCAAAAGCAGCAGCTTTTTTTGATACTGCTTTAGCAGTATTTTTTTTATACTCTGCTTCTGCTTCTGCTTCTGCTTCTGGGGCGTCACATTGCGTCACACTATCGTCACATGCTGAAATATTGCGTTCCGATGCGTCACAATGTTCTGTGACATCGTCACGTCTACTTTCATTAATGCCTTGTTTTATATCGTTTTCTTTCTTTTTTCTCTTTCTGTAAGCTCGTGTTCTTTCAGTTGAGTTATCTTCTCTAATTGGTTGACGTTTATCCCACCCCTTAACTTTATTTCCATCAAGAACACGCCCTTGCATTGCATCTATAATTTGTAGGACGCATTCAGTATCTAAATCTAAGGCACTTGCAACATCTTCTGCGTCACATTGCGTCACACCTTTGTCACATTCGATATTGGCAGAAACAATGAGATGTATATAAACAGACATTACAGCTGTAATAGGGTGACCTGATACTCTTGATATAGTCCTCCACTTTGGATCGTTTGGCATATCATTCCACAACCTCAACCAACTATTCATCTTTTGCCCCCTATCTCATTCTTATTAACTGTTTTTAGTAATCCAAGACTTATATATTTATACAAGTTAGGCTCTTCATCTAGATAACAAAGCTTCTTAATAGCTATTGGACTATTAACGATTGGACGAGCATGAAATTCACATTTGTCATCAATCCAAGTACAAAAAGAGATTATTGAAAATAAAGCACCCTTTTCTGAATCCCTTAACGTTACAATTCTATTATCTGATAGAATATCAGTTGACCAAAAACATAATTTATGATCTGGAATTAACCATCTTCTATTTTTGTAATGCATTAATTTAGTCATAATACTCCCCTTTCAGACACAAGGAACGGTTGCCTGCTCCTGTGGCTTCTATTGTTAAATTGATTGTTGTTACATGGAATTAATTGCTTTCTCGATGTCCTCGCCAATCTTCGCAGCATGGTGCTGGATAGACTCGAACAGCCCACACATTGTGGTAAATACTGCGAAATATTCTTCGTCTGCTGTTGACATCTCGCTACGCACTCTATCAACGACATATAAAGCTGATTTAGCCATTGATTCAACCCTTGCAATAGCGCAGATGCTACTATCGATTTGGTTTCTTGGTGTAATGAATTTTTCTTTAGACATGATAGTTTCCTTATTGTTTTTTGAATGAATAATGATACCGAAAATGGTATCGGGTGCTTCAAACAGCCAATAAGAACTGCGGGTTTATTTCCTCGAGAGGTATTATATTCGCCCACACCCGATGCAAAAAGAAACTTTACATTAGGCACAAAAAAACCGCTTAACTGTCGGGTGCGGTTTCCGCTTATTGAGGAGTTTGAAGCTCCATAACCAAACGTACTCCACCCTTGGTTTAAAGTCAATAGACTTTGTAGCCTGCGATGCAATTTAATGTAGCCTTCCATTACTTCCCCAATGATTGCAAATAGCGATCTAATACTTGCTCTACGGTGTCGGCAGAGTATGCCAGTATGTAAATTCCTCCATAGTCCGTAATCATGTCTGCAAATTGTGATTGCTCTTTACGCTGCTTACCGTCATCACCTTTCGCTTCTATGCCTAAGAAGCGTCCTGTTGGCTTTATCAGCCCGATATAATCGGAACTACCTTTCAAGCCATACGATACACGCCTTCTGCTGCCTTTTTTATTCTCATAAAATGCCGTTCCGGTATTATTACGCCATGCGCTGACACGGTTACGATATTTGCTTTCCAATAGCTCGGTAATCGCTTTCATAACCTGTTTTTCAGATGTTTTGAGCATGACTGCTAAACCATTGCTTAATTACTTACTACTCTCTCTGCACTATGTTATTCAATAACCAATAAATTGCTTTTCATAACCTCTGTCCTGAGTTTAAATAGTTAACCTATTAACTAATCTACAATTGAGCTTTAAAACGCACAAAATGAAAATATCCGCTAAAAAAAACGTAACCAATTGTTATTACTAACTAATCGCTTGACTTCTTAACATTTTTATCATAATCATCCATGAAATTGTAAATGCGGTCTACAGTGCGTGTAGTAATTGATTTACCATCATCTATTCTTGAAAGTAATAAATGGTCATTCACGCAGCTTTTTCCAAAAGCAGAACGTGACATAGAGTGTCGTTCTCTAAACGATTCAACATCAATTATAATTTCTTTCAAAAAATTCCTAGTCATAAGTGAATTTTAAGAGGAAATATCATCTATGTCAAGGTGTAATATTCATCCATGAATACAAAATAAAAAAAGAGTATAGTTCCTCGTATGGAAATATTTAGAACAAGACTAATAGAGACGATTAAAATTAGAGGTATATCACCAGCTAGACTTGCTAGATTAATGGGCAAAGGCGAATCGGCTGTGAAGGATATAATTTACGGTCGATCCAGGAGCCCTGGAATCGAAATGGTATCTGCTATTGCAAAAGAGCTGGATTGTACGGTTGCATACTTAATTGGTGAAATTGATGATATAGAAAAAATTAATACAAAGACTTTGGAAGAGTTAGACGAAGAATGCCTAAATGACGCTATAAAATTTGTAGAAGGTGCATACGAGACAATGGAAATAAATCCAAAGCCCGAAGAGAAGGCAGAATTTATTGCGTTTGAGTATAAGAACAACGTCAAGCGCAAAATGCAATTTATGAATAAGAAAGCGAGTGCCAGTGAGTAAAAAAGATAAAGATATAGAATCAACAAATAAAAGGAACTATGGAAACAATGCCTAATCCAAAATTAACTAAATTCTTCCTTGTGGCTGTGACTAAAGAGAATGAGGATGGGAAAATCGAAGCATTAGGTTCGTACGTTCAATCAAATTATCTAACCAACAAAATTACACCATTTAAAGATGGTTGGTGTTTCACCCAAGGTGATTCTCCTCACCCGCTTGTGGGTTATTCTAATTTTAGGTATAACAATCAAGATATAAAATTTGAAGCGCATGCCAACAAATTAACAGTATCACAATACTTAAATAAAGAAGATGATAGAGATATTATTGTTGCACCTTTTAAAAAAATTATTGCAGCAATAGATAAAAAAACACCTGTTGCTGCAATAGGTATCAATGCTCATGTTGGCCTTGAGGTAAACGACTCTGACATTTTCATTAAACAACGATTTTTAGAAAAAATTACCCCTTTAAAGGATAACGACCACCTTACTGGAGGAGCTATTGATCTGGTATACAATTATCCAAATGATAATGATGTTAAAATTACAATCAACCTGATACAATCATTAGAAAAAAAGAATGAAATATTATGTTCTGTTAATTTCCATCATGATATAAAAATTGAAGCCAATATAATGGAAATTGTTGATAGTTTTAGCGTTAAGATTGAATACGGATCTAATCTGGCAAAATCTATTCTTTCAGCAGAAGGTTAGATTATGAGCGACGCTACTGACAATAATGTTTATAACATAGACGATGGCAAGCAGTACGACCACAAAGATAAGAATTCAACCTCATCTACGCCTTCGCCTATAGATAAAAACAATACAGCTATTGATTTGTATGAAACTCCTGATGGTAAAACCATTGCTGTACCCAACCATATAAGTGAGGATGATTTAAAGGACATATATACCCAGATTACCTCTCCTGATATTACTAGTTCCTTAAATGAAGAGGGATGTGCTACAATAGATGATATGTTTAATGATTTATCAATAAACAGTACTGATAATGATACCGAAACAATGTTGGGTAAAAACATGTTAAACGAGCAGCAAACAGACAACTTAGAGAGCCGAGTTTCTGCGGTAGAAAGTAAGGTGGATCACCTTGATAGAAGTGTTGAAACGCTTAATGATAAAGTTGACCATCTTAACAAAACAGTTGATAAACTGGATAGTAAATTCGATCATTTAAACAGCAAAGTATCTGATTTAGACAAAGGTCAGGCTGTTTTAAATTCTAGGTTTGATAGCTTGAATGAGAAAGTTGAAACTTTAGTTGAAAATAACAAGAATACAAAAACAACTATAATTGTTACTGGTGTTTCTTCTGTTATAGGAATCCTTGCAATTACGATCCCTCTTGTTTTTTCTGTTCAAAGCATTTCTAAAGAATCTTCCGAGAAAAGTATTGAAGCAATCAAATCAGAGAATAAAATGATACTTCAACAAATGGAGGCTGATAGAAATCAGTTTGAAAGGGCTTTAGAGCATAATCTGTCAATTGATAGAGCAAAAGAAAAAAGACATGAAGAGATTTTGAGATCACTCCGTGAAGACCTTAAAGAGACCAAGGCATTAAATCAATCTGGAAACAAACCCCAAACACCCCAGAAACCCTAAACTAATCCATAATAATTAACCCTTCCTTAACCTTTTTTAATAATACTATAACAAATTAATTATAGTGTTATGTCCGTAATCTGCTACCAAACAGCCAAAAAACAGCGCATACGAACCGTTACGCCTCATCAGGAGGTAGAGCATATCCATGCACGTCGTAGATTCTTAAAGCTTCCTGATTGCAAGGTTGCCAAGCCATGCCTTGAGTCAGGACTCCGCAACTCTCATAACCTCACCTGCCCCCATTATGCTAAGTGTCGAAAATTTTATGACTATATAGCAGAATAGGTGTATATTTCCTCCTTTTATATTGACGGATGATATTTCCTCCTATATACTAACAATCATACCCACCCAAACAAGTGTGTTAATCGCTGAGAACCACGACGGGACGGAGGGTTAAAGTTAAGTATAAAAGGGAATCAGTCATGTTATACGATATTTATTCAAAAGATACGGGGCAAATCCTCTGGTTCGGTGTTGATTATCAGGAATACGAGCAATTTTGTGTGGTTTATCGCATACCTTATTGCAGAACACTGCCAAGGAGGTGCAAGTGATCAAAGAAATCCTAAAAGGAAGCTGGCAGTGCTTGCGTGATGACACGCTTAACACATTAAGTTTCGTGATCTTGATCGTATTTCTCTTATGGCTATTGCGTTTCGAGCAACCGGTTAATCAAATGATAATTCAATGGATGGGAAGGTAATATGGAAAACATAGATATAATTAATGCTGCGCAAGGTACGCCAGAATGGCTAGAAGTGCGTAGAAGTGGGATAGGTGGTTCTGAGGCTGCTGCAATTCTTGGAGTTAGTAAGTATAATACGCCACTGGATATATACATGCAAAAGATAAACGGCTCTCACACTCCTGATAATGAAGCGATGCTGTGGGGAAGGGTCTTAGAGCCTGTAATCAGAGATCAATATGCAGAGCGTACAGGTCGCAAAGTCCTTGATACGCATCAGATTGTCAGAAGTAAAAAACATCCTTTTATGTTAGCGAGCCTTGACGGCGTGACAGAAGATAACCGCTTGCTTGAAATTAAAACAACACGGTTTCCTGATAATTGGGGAGAGGAAGGCAGTGACGAAATACCTGATAATTATCTGGTTCAGGTTCAGCACTATATGGCTGTTACAGGACTTCAGGTTGCTGATATTGCGGTTCTTATAGGTGGGTCGGATTTCCGTCTATACGAAGTTGAGGCTGATAAAGAGCTACAGCAAATCCTTATTAATCAGGAAAAATTATTCTGGAACAACCTAAAAGAAGGTAATGCGCCCGATCCTTTTAATGCAGAGGATGTTGCATTGTTATACAAGCACTCAAAGGAGGGTGAGGTTGAGGCTGATAATCTATTATATGAAAAAATAGAGCAGCTTAAAAATGTTCAGGCTCAACAAAAAAGCTATGCAGCAGAAGAAAAGGAAATCAAAACCGCCATTCAATTGCACATGGGAGAGTATGATACTTTGACCTACCAAGGCAAGAAGCTATGCACATGGAAATCATCAAAACCATCTAAGCGTTTTGATAGTAAATCTTTTAAAGCAGATTACCCTGGAATGTATGCTGACTACTGTATTGAGGGTACGGCTTCCAGACGATTCTTAGTTAAATAACCAACATATAAAATTTATAGGAAATAAAACAATGAAACAACATAACGAACATAATCCATTTGCAGGAAACGAAGTGGTATCTGCCCCCAACAATGCAGTAATGGGATCATCAGGGCAAGCCAATGTTCAGCGCTCAATTGCTGAGGTGCAGGCTGCAATCATGCTTGCTAAACAATTCCCACGCAACAAAATCGAAGCAGTAGAGGATATATTGAATGACTGTACTAGAGAAACCTTAGCAAAGTCAGCAATCTATCAATACGCCAGAGGCGGTACCAATATTACCGGTCCATCAATCAGGCTTGCGGAAGCCATTGCGACGGGTTGGCAGAATATTCAATCGGGCTGGCGTGAGGTTAATAGAGAAGTCGGACGCAGTGAAATTGAGGCTTGGGCTTGGGATACACAAACCAACCGCAGAGAATCGGTTACCTTCTATGTGCTTCACAAGCGTGATACTAAGAAAGGCTCTTATGCTTTGAAAGATGAGCGTGATATTTATGAATTATGCGCCAATCAGGCAGCCAGACGCTTGAGAGCCTGCATCTTAAAGATTGTTCCGGGCGATGTTGTGGAAGCAGCCGTAAACCAATGCCAAAAAACCTTAGTTGACAATATTGATATTAGCAAAGAGCGCATAGCCAAAATGCTTGAGAAGTTTGAAGAGTATGGCGTTAATAAAAACATGATAGAAGCCAGAATACAGAGGAGAGTCGATACAATTCAGCCTCAGCAAATGGTTACACTCATGAACATTTACAATAGTATGCGTGACGGCATGTCGGATATATCGGATTGGTTTGACCTTTCCTTGAAAGAGGAAGAAGAAAAGCCTAAGCAAAAAAGCGCCAGTAAGACTGAGGCAAACAAGGGTAATTCAGCGTTAAAGGATAAACTGAAATCCAATACAGAAAAATCCGATCCTTCACCTGAACCGGAGCAAGAAGCCGAGCCTGTTAATGAGCCACTCCCGACCTTAGAAGAAGTTGCAGCATTACCGCATAGCAACCAGAGTGAAGCCAAGCTAAAAGCCCATGTGGTCATCGATGTACTAAAATCAGGTGCAGACAAAATGGAGGTGCTGCAAGCCATTGGTGACGAGTTCACTACTCAGCTAGGCAAGCAAGGATTAGGAAAACTTAAAGATCAAATTATGGGGATGTAAAAACACCCTCTATTTTAGAGGGTTAGGGCGGTGTGTCTGAATGGTTAGGTTTAGCACGTGATAATACGTAGGTTCGAATCCTGCCACCGCCCGATTAATTTAAGGAGAAAACCATGGAAATTTATAACGTAGAAGTCGTAAAGACCATCAAAGAAGGCAGCGAGCATATTGAGCATAAAGTGATAGAGGCTGATACAGAAGCAGAAGCCTTGCAAAGTGTGCCGAAAGAATCACTCAACCCAGAAGGATATGCAAACGTAACCGTTAGAATAGCGGAGTAGTTATGCCAATATCAATACAGCCAAGAATGATTAATAAGACTGAGGCTCTTAATTATATCGGGATCACGCAATCGGTATTTAGCAGCAGAAGAGAATTCTTTGAGCAGTCGGGCTTTCCTAAGCCGCACCCGATCATTAAGAAGTACGATATAAAGCAACTAGATGCATGGCTTGAGAGAACCAACGAAGAGATAGGAGTGAAGTCAGCACGAGATCAGCTCTTAGAAAAGATAAAAAGTGGCAACGTTTAAGGTAAGATATCTGGTATGCAAAAAGCAGAAAAATCATACTCTGTATTATTGGCAACCAAAGAAAGAATTGCAGGAGCATGGTTTTCTACCAAGAAGGCTGGCAGAACGCACCAATGCCCTCGAGGATGCCATCAAAGAGGCAGAGAAATTAAATAAGGAATTAGATGCTTGGCGCAATGGAGAGAAAGAATACGGCATCAAAGACGGCACAATGACATGGCTCATTAACCAGTATCAGAAAAGTATCTGGTTTAAAGAAAAGGCAGAAAAAACCAAAACAGGATATTTTAATATTATGCGTAGGATTGATACGGCTATGGGAGAGTATCCCGCTGCTATAGTAGATCGTAAAGTTGTGAAGGCCTATTACAACACGCTATGCGAATCAAGCATAAGCAGTGCCAATGCAGTGATGCGTGTGTTAAAGCTATTATTTTCTTTTGCCGTAGATGAAGGGCATCTGGACAGTAATCCAGTAAAAGGCATAAGGTTAATGAACACGAAAGCTAGGCATCAAGTCTGGAGTGAGGAAGAAGTGCAGACTCTACTATTAAAAGCCACACCATCAATCAAAATAGCTATCCTATTAGCCATCTACACAGGGCAAAGACAGACCGATATTAGAAAAATGCAGTGGGTTCAGTATGACGGACAAACCATATCAATTAAACAACAGAAAACAGGCAAGTATATAGAAATACCGGCATTAGAGGCATTACGTAAAGCTCTTGATCCTATTTGTGCATCGTCAGGGTACATTGTGATTAATGAGGTTACAGGGCAGCCATATACGGAAGATCACATGATTAAATCGTTCATTAAGTTAAAGAATGATTGTGGATATCCAGAAAAACAATTCAGAGATTTTAGAAGAACGGCAGCCGTCAGATTATCAGAGGCAGGATGTACGCCACATGAAATATCTGCTATAACAGGACACACGATTGATAGCACCGCAAGCATACTTGAAGTTTATACCCCTCGTAGCAGCAATATGGCTAAAAATGCGATGGATAAATTGGAAAAACATAGTAAAAAGTTGGAAGGGTGAAGTTGGAAAGATAACCAAAAAGTTGGAAGGAATGGTGCCGGCTGTCGGATTCGAACTGACGACCTGATGATTACAAATTAGTTGCTAATGGCTGTTTTATGCCGTTCCTTCCAACTAACACACCCATAAGATATTGATTTAATAACTACTCAATCGTAAAAGTTGGAAGGATTTTATGACGAAAAAAACATACAACGAATGGCATATACCACTCAGTGAGAGAAGGCAAGCCAAAGCCTCTTTTGACCAGAAAATGAGTAAGGAAAAACCGGAGGGAGCAGTCCCTATAAATAAACAAGAGTCAAAAATATTAAAGGCTATGAACAAGCCTAAAACAGACACATGGGAGAAATGGCAACGTGCCAGTTGGGTTGCAGCCTCCCTTGGATGGCCATCTTATTTTATTGTAATGGCATTAAAGTGGTTGTCTGTGGACAATTGAAGAAATAAAAAAAGTGAGGATGTAGAAATGCAAAATGCTAAAACAGGTAAAACATGCGTGCATGAGCGTGTGAGTGATGCAATTAAAAAGTTTTATGAGATAGAAAGCAAAATGCCGAACAGGGGTAATGTTGATTTTAATAAACAAGAATGGAAATGTGAACACGGCATAAGTTACAAAGCTATGGCACTAGCTATAGACCACTTTAACGAGCTAAATAGTAACTGGATGCACATTAGAGAGCCTGAGAAGGGTAAAAAGTTTATAGCTATCTATAACGACGATTCTGGTTGTATCATGTGTAAACGTAATGATAATGGTGTGTATTGGGCTGATGTCAACGATGAACCTTATCAAGTCAGTGAAGAATGGTTTGATAATTGCGGAAGGTGGGTTTTGTATTAAAACAACCATTTCCCCCGCGTGGGAAAAATGGTCTAGTTTTTGTTCACTAGCTTGAAAACGTTTTACTATGATATAATCACCGCTTCCAACTGGAAATGGACTTCTCCACTGACCTTCCGGCAATATATCCACCGATACCAATTTTCAGCACGTCCCACATTTCGGGGGCAAGGGTTAGGACTGGTGCATCGTTCCAAAAGAGCGAAAGATACGGATAGAGGATGTAGTTATTGGCAATGATGATGACAAAGACCAGCATGGTAATAGGTCGCCAGTTACGTTGTAGATAGCTACCACTTGCCTCAGCAACGATGACCTTCATCGAGGCTTCAATTTCCTGTAGCTCACCTGCCTGTTGTTTCTCAAGCAGTAACGCTTTTGCTTTGGCCTTTTCGGTTGGGTCAGGAAAGAGTTTATCAATAATCTTCATGCCTACATCTAAAAAAGGTAAAAATCCCATCTCACCCCTCTCGCATTAATTGTGCTAATTCTGTAGCTCGTTTGCCAACCTGTCTAGCCCACTTGCTATTGAGCATTTCTTGTGCTGCAATGTGGTACATGCGATGCTTTATATTCCAGATAGTTTTCTTGAAGGTTAGAAACCGAGTCTTGCCAAGATTAAATAACATGTTGCATATTACAGCTTGCCTGTTCTCTGTCAGTTCATCAAATTTCGGAAATATCTCTTTAGCTTCGCCAATAATGCGATCAATATCATTCAACAGCATCGAATATGCTTCTTCTTCACTGATCCCAACATCATCCAGATTGCGACCATATCCTATGGTTAGCTTACCAGCAGTGCATTTATAAGGCTTCAATCTTAGCCCCTCATGGCGCTCTAATTGCTTCTTTAGCAAGTCAATATTCATAATGCTAATCCTTATCTGCTATTTTGGTTAATGCCTGTTCAATGCGAGCAGTGTTTTGCTGGATGTATTGTAACTGCGTTTCAAGCCTGATGATTTTACCGATGACTTCCTGATTGTTTTGTGTCAGATCCTCAAGGGCGGCAACACGGCTATTAAGTGCTGAGGCATACCATACGGCGCCAAGCGTGTGTGCTGTTAGAATGACCAGTACTGAGATTGGCAGGCGTTTATCCAATTTCCACTGATTGTTTGGCTCTTTCATTTTTATTACCTCTTAAAATGTCTTTATTATACGATACCCTATGCGAACACGCAGAAATAAATCTGTGTTGCGTCGGCAATAACCCTCCCCGAGTCATTGGTTGAGATGATTCTAAAACCACTACTGGTTTTATGGTTAGAACCGACATTTGTATGGATGACCTGCCCCGTATATTGCGCTGATAGCATGACGGAATAGTTGGCATTGGGCATCGAGCTATTAAACGTTACCGAATATTGACCAGTTCCTAGTCGAATGACACTGACATTCTGTGATGCTAATAATGCCCCTGATGTCCCTCTTATTGTACCCCACGCCCGGGGGAAATAGGCTGGCAAGCTGTTATTATCTGTTGTAAAGCCGGCCGAGCTAATTCGTAATCGTTCTGTATTGTTGGTCCGAAATGTAATGCCGCCTCCTTCTGATTCAATCCGGCACCCTACGATATTATCATTGGGGGTGATGCGTGAGCCCTGGAATCGCAATTCATATATGCCTGCTGCGGAGGGACTAATACTGCTATTATTACCATTATCGGTAATAGGTAATTGGTTTTGCACTCCTGGTGTTACAATCATGAAGTTTTTCTGGCTATGTGCTGAATAGACCACGCCGTTCTGACCAACGGTAATGGCCCAATTTTTTAAGAAAATGAAGTTATTATCATCGTTGACTTGAATGAGTTTTGGCGTGATCCCTTGTGCATCAATACTGATATTAAAATCGTTATACCGTACGGAAGTATTGCCGTCGGTACCAATCACCAAGCCAGTATTGGTTGCTGAATATATGACCCTGACATTAAAGCTGTTTCCTTCATAAATATGCGTTGGGTGCCCATCAATTTTAATACCATAAGGAACGGATCCAGCTTCCATGCGATCAATGATAAATGTGTTATTGCCAGCATTTGCTGTTTGACTGGCGGCATCGTGCCATAATACGGCTTGATTACAAGCGCCAATAGTATAAATTTCAATACGGGAGTGGCTTAGATCATAATGACGCAAGCAATAATCCCCTGTAGGCGATCCGGCGTCATTGGTAATGAGTTTTCCTATTGTAATTAGATGACCATCGCCGGTAACAGTAAGAGCTGTACCACTGCCTGTGTAGCGAATTTGGGCGTCACGATCCATGGTGAATTGTTGTCTAGTGCCCGAAATGGTAATTTCTGCTGTTGTTTTATATTTCCCAGCTGGTACAAAGACGGGATTGCCTGTTGCAATTGCATCGATAAAGGCCTGGGTACTATCCGTAGAATTATCAGCAACAGCGCCATAATCTATTACATTTGCGATATTAGGATTAGAGGCATTGATGGCTGACCAGCTTGAACTGCCTGTGTCATAGACCTTCATAGCGGATTCTGTAGCATTATAGTAAAGCGCGCCATTAAGCAATGAGCCACCATCATTATCAACTGTTGGATCTGTTGTTTTAGCTCCTAAATACCGATCATCGAACGAATCAAAAGAATTGGCCGCATCTGTAGCACTAAGTGCCGCAGCAGCAGCACTGTTCGCAGCATTTGTGGCGCTGGTTCCTGCATCAGCTATCGAACTGATATTGCCTGCATTTTTTATCTGCCCTGCTGTTCCATCCCATGCAAGGAATTGGTTATCTGTTGGGGTAGGTAATGTCACGGTTAAGTTGAGATCATCGGAAAGCTTTGCTGATTTACCCGAGTCACGGCTAAGCCGTTGTATCATCTGAATTGTTAAATCAAGCTCTTGATTCAATGTCTCAGCCCTAAAATCACCAGCAACATTAAAATCTGTTGTACGTTCAATGGCCACATTCAGCAATGTCGTAAACTTATGTCCGGCACTTGCGCCAGTTGGGTAGGAGGCACTGGTTAGGTTAATTGTGCCGCCTGATTGTTGTTTAATGCTATCGCTTGGTATGGTATAGTCCGTATTAAGTGTAAGTTCCGTGATTGCACCTGTAGTATCTGTTTCAATTACCTTGAGATCTGAAGATTTAAATATCGGAAAATCAAAATCAACTGCTGTTTCACCACCAGTCATAGTGGTTGACAAAAACCCGTCATTTTCATTAATTTTAATATCTGTTGTCATCGTTGAACCCCTAATGATGCGTTTACATTTTCTTCCATTTGATCGAATAATTGCCGCAAATAAAAAACATTCTGATACGGTAATAACCTACGTACGGCACTTGAATCGGACTCAGTCCAGTCACCTGCAAAAGCTGAACCTGTTACTTTGGCAAAATCTTCAACCAACCCAATGGAAGGACCAAAAATCGCACCTGTTACATTACGGCTGGCATAGCGAGACATTTGCGGCCCACCAACCAGAGCATTGATGCCAACCCTGCCACGGGTCACTTTTTCCATAATATTATTCACATCAAAAGCCCAGCCCGTAACACCGCTGCGATCAATTCCCTCACTAATCCATACACGCGGATCATCAGATACATCGCGACCGCTAAGCGTAGTTTTTGCTGCATATGAACCCATACCAAGGGTAATCATCAATAATACACCATTGAGCGCGGCTGCATCGGCTTGCTGTAACCCGGCCAAGGTCACGCGCTGCATAGCACCAAAGGCAAAAGAACGGAATTGGCCAACCAAACGCCAGCCGGGGCGTGACATCCATAATGGTTTATCCAGCCCCGGTGTGACAATTATTTCATCGACCTGCTTACGAACAGCAGCACGGAACAATTCTGCTGCTTGGGCGTTATCCCAATTTTTTGCATTGGCTATTAGTAGGGATTCACGCACTTCACCATACTTCTGAAATTGCCCTGCTATCATTGACACCTCATCGCGTCCGATTCCGTGACTGGCCAGATTCTCAATTTCCCTCTGGCCAATATTTTCCCCCTTGGCAACGGAATCAATTGCCTGCAACATGCGTGTTTGACTCAAAACACCAGCAAATGTTTTTTGGGCTGTGTTCCACTGATTCATCAGCGTAAGATTACCAAAATGCTGTGCAACCGTTTGATTGATTGCATCAATACGGCTAGTAATCGGGGTATACTCATCGAGATTTGCCCGTGATCGTGCGGTTGATGAAAGCACCATATCAAGGGCAATAGATGCTTCTTGCAGTTCTGCTTTAGCAGCCTTAAAGCCTTTCCAATCTTTCATTAATGCAAGAACACCATTCTTCATAGTGCGTTCTAACCCATGCACCATCACATGCCGCGCCATATCAGGTATGGCAGATAAGGTCATCCCTCCAAGCAATCTAACATAATTCCAAGCAAGCAACGTACGCTCTGTAACGTGCTGCGCTGCTGCATAATCATCAGGTTGGGCGTATATGCCTCTTAACTTCTCCCACATCGCTTGCAGATCACGTATGTCGTTTGCTTCGGATTTTGTAAGCTCCTCAAGCTTGTCCTCATTTTTAGGATCAAGCCGCATTTGGTTATAATCGCCTGCTATCTGCTTTTTGATCTCATCAAAATCAAGCGTGCCAAAACTATCCATCAATTCAGCATCAGAAGAGGTGGTACGCACATGACTTTCAACGATAGTATGAATATCATTTACTAAAAAATCTTCGACATTTTCATCAGGAATATCATAGACGCGTGCTTTTGCTGCTCCTCTTGCTCCTAATTTGGGCTTGCTGGGATTTTTCTTATCGATACGTATGTCGTAACCAACGCGCCCACCGGGTAGTCCCAGAATTTGTGTTACAATCTGCTCAGCAATGTCTTCCAACTCAAAATCAGAAAAATCAGAAAAATACTCAAATGTTTCTATTTTCTTTTGGCTGGCTGCGTCATCTACACCTGATTTTCGCAGCTCCTCTAATTTACTTAAAGAAGCATCTCTTTTCTGTTTAAGCCATTTGAGGTTGACATCACGAAATTCTTTTCGTCTTACGCTAATTTTATTGCGGTCCCACACACGTCTGGCCCATGATGGGGCTGTTTTTGTGACAAGATCACCTTCATCCAGTAGCTTTGTATCCTGCATACGTTTTAGCAAAGGATCGAATATTTTAGCTCGTGCTGACTGTGCTAAAGCTGCCACCTCAGTGACAACATGCTGGTCGTTGCGGCGGTTTGCCTTGGTGATCTCGGAAGAAAATTCAGCATAGGTGAGGCTGCCATCCTTACGACTGCCAATGCGTTCTTCTTCTGGGATCAGCCCATCCTTTTTTTGACTGGCAACCCGCTTGCGGTATTTGTTATATTGTGATTTAAAGTCACTATAAAAAGCAGCTTTTAGGCGGTCATAGCCTTTTATTTTGTTTTCTATAGACACATTACTCGCAATAAATTCAGTATTTTTATTTTTAATAAGCGAGGTATCAGCAAGCATTTCTGTAAATTGGCGTACTGTTTTACTTTCACTGACTGATCCGCGCAGTACCGGATTCGTAGCAAAATCAGGAAGCTTCTTAAATGCAATCAAGCTACGATTTAATCCTTTGATTGTCTCCTGCTCACCTGTTGTTACCGCCGAAGCCGCCCCAACGCTACGTGGCTCGATAACCATATCTTCTTCGATTTTTTTAGTGAGCTCTATTTGTTCTTTGGAACCTAATTTACCTGCAAAACCGCCCAAGACACCATTAAGTACTGTGGAGGATGCAATATTGGCTCCTGCTTGCCCTAACGTTCGGGTTTCTTGTGTGTTTAAAAGATAGGCCTCTCGACCTGTCTCAACTGCGGCAGCAAGGGCTGCTGTTTTGGCTGCACCTTCCAAAATAGAGCCGCCTTTCCTGTAAGTTTTATATGCAGCACCAGCAATTGGGATATAGTTTAACGGCTCAAATATTTCTGTAACTGCTACGGCAGCAAAGCCGGTTAATCCGTCTGAGGAGGCAATAATTTCATTGGCCTTACGCTGTCTGTCGATACGGTTTTTACGCATATTCATTTCCTCACGACTGCCAACGTCAATGAGGTCATCAGCATACACTTCATAACCGGCTAAATCTTCGGCCGCATCGTAATCAGGATCATCGGTAAAATTATTGAAAGCAAAGTCGGAGAGATCGTTAAATATATTTGCAACGGTATTATCAGCCTGAAATGTTGCTGATAATGTCTGATCAAATGAGGGTGCTTGCAGTTCCAAAGCAGGATCATTGCTTTTGCGTACAGGTAATAGCTTCGTATCGGTTGTTACAAACGTCATTTCTGCGCCTCATCAATTAACCGTTTGCGCTCTTGATCGGGTGAAAATATAAAATGCTCACCCTGATTTGTAATCGGTAGTAACGTACCATCATCACGCATGTACATTAATTTATATTTGGGAGAACCCGTACGCGCAGAACGTGGGGTTACATTGGGATCAATAGCAAGGAAAACCTTATCTTCCAGATCATCTTTACTGAACATATCAACGTCTGATACGAACGAATTTTTCAACCGCTCATGTGCAGAATCGATCATCTGCTGACGCATCCATTTGTTGTCAGAGCCAGGCAAACCATAATAACGTTCTGGCGGAAACATCATCACAGCATTGTCAGGATTAACATTCGTGATGCCATAACGCCCCTTAATCATTGTGTCTGCGTGCTTCTTGGCCAGATCCTTATTACGTGTTAAGCGATAATGATCCTCATATTCCGCCCGGTATGCGGCAGCCATGCGGTCAAATATTTTTAGTTGTACTGGCGAATCCTCATCAATTCCATCCCGAAAGGGGATAATGCTTGCATCAAACAATTCTTGCATTTCTTCATCATAATTAATATTCATCTGTTTGAGTTCAGCATTGGCCTGCACGATTGTGACTTGATTCTTTGGATCAAGCAACGCATCAACCTGACGGATTGCATCTTCGGCATCATATCCACGATTCAAGCGTTCGTTCATCATGTTGATACGTGCAACATCTTCATTAGAGCCAAACATTGGCATTAAATGGGGGTTCTGCCCTGAAACGCGATCAAGCAAATCAGCAACTTGTGCAATCTGGTCAACATCTTGCCCGCGAGCGATTGCCTGTATGTTACCTTTTAGTTTTGTGGGAAGATGACGTGCGTTACTCACCATGGATGCAATAAAAATATTGCGCTCTTCTGGTGGCATTTGTGCAAGGGATGTCTCTATCGATTGGTAATAATCATTGAAGGCATCAACCTGCTTTGAATCAGCACCATTGACAAACGTCTCACCATTTGCAAAAACAGAACCTAATGCAATGGATTCTTGTTTCTCAAATTCTGCGTCTAACTCATTAAATATTTTCTTTCGTAAGTTGTTGGCTTTGATTTGACCCTCAACATCTGCAAATAATGGATTATCATCTAACCCTTGCAAGAGAGCCGATAATTTTTCACCCTTACTACTCACGTCATCATCACGTGCGGTTGCAATTAAAAGCTCCATATTGCTAATCTGCAAGCTGCGCTCTTTCTTGGTCTCGGCCTCACGTGCGGCAATTTGACTTCTGGCCTGACGCTCAATTGAAGATAGCATCTGCTGTCCCACTGCATCACGCAAGACAATATTGTCAACCCCGTCATTTTCGTTTGGCAACTCAAGACGTAACGAGCCTTCCATAAATTCCGCAAGGGCTGCTTGTTTGTCCTCTTGTCGATCAATCCAGCTTAATACGGAGGATTCAACAGCCGCATCTTTTAGTTTCTCCAGTTTCGATAAACGACTATTTGCATTAAATAATGGCATGCCGGATGCATCGGACTGGCCTAATATATTTTGACCCCGCAATAGCAAATTCTGCAACTGACGTGCAGCGCTATCAGCAATGAGTGCATCATCAGATAATAAATCAACAGATAGTGATTTAATGTCCTTCTGCAATTCATCGAGAGAGGAGAGGCTTGCAAAAGTGGCCTTATCATCAAGCAATTGACGATGACGTGAGGTGGTGCGACTGATTGCACGTTCTTTTAAACTGGCTATCTGTGAATCAAAGCGAGCAGCAATCTCTTTATTCCCTACTTTAGCAATAAATGCATCGCGGTATTTATTAATCGATTGCTCAACCAAAGCAGGGTTGGCGGCATTTTCCTGTTCAATGCGCCGTACTTCTTGCGAAATAACTTTCTGCCCTTCAAGATACGCAATATCATTGGCATATTCAACGTAGCTGTCACGAACATTTGTTGCAAGTTTCGATAGTTGACCAGAGACAAAGGCATTACCCGTGGGACCGCCACTTGCTGTGATGTTGGCATCAATACCAACCCGTCTTCTAGTAATCGGAATATCAACCATTATAACCTCGAAAATATGCCACCAGCAATAGGTTGAAACCCACCCAAAGAGCCTGCGGCGTTTATAAGTCCTGATTGTTTTGCTGAACTTGCATTACTTCTTGCATTACTTGCTGATTGTTTGGCGTTTAGTGAGGCAATATCAGCGTTGAACCTCGCATTATCAATATCACGGCTTGCGTTCTTTTTTGCCTCATTACGTGCAGAAAGCGCGCTTCCTTCACCTTTTAATGTTCCACGGCTGGCAAATAAGGCATTTTGACTGGCAAGATCGGCATCGAGCTGTTTTTGCAATGCTAATGCTTGCTCACGCCCCTTTAAGCCTTCCAGTCTGGCATTGGCTTCATTTTGTCGCGCCTGCGTTTTTAACGCTGATGATTGGGCTAAACCAGATTGCACCGCACCAAACGCGCTTGCTGCTGTAAGTCCAACATTAACAACCGACCCAACAGTGGCTGCGGTTGAAGCGGAGGTGCCTATTGCTGTTAATGCTGCGGGTATCACTGCGGCCATGTTAAGTTCTCAACATTTTTTTAATTGATAAAACGGTCATGTAGCCCGGTATCGTTTGCGTGATTGTCACTTGTCCATCTTCGGTCCATCCCAAGAATCCTTTTATTCTTCTAACGCCGGTAAAACGTGTTGGTTCTGCATCGAGTGGGCTATCAATACCAGCAAGGCCAAACTTCTGGAATATGACTGTTTTATCGTTTACCTCAATAGTGGTAGTTTCGGATAATCTCAAAGATACTTCGCTTAGATTGACTTTCCGTCCCTGTAAAGACGCTCCATTTTCTAATAATAGCTCAACGGGCAAGTCTGTTACTTTGGGAATAAAATTAAGCCCTACCTCAACGGATGTATACGCTTGTCGTGCTAACGCAATACTGCCATTTGAGACGGTTGTATTTGGCTGAACTGCTCCATCTATCATTACTGATAACTCGGTATTCTCTAAATAAGAAAGATCATCAAGCGTACTGATTGGTAACCCGCTTGTTAACCTGGTACTGGCATCAAACAAATGCTCTTCATTAAAACGCTCTACATACTGCACCTCTGAACCATTAATTGTACGTTTAATGACAAAAAACATATCATTCTCATCAACCGCACAGGACATAAAATCCCCCTGTGTTTCACGGTTAACAAAACTGGTGATCCCTTGTGAGCGCAAGATATTTGCCACCGTCAATCCACCATCCTCACGCACCAATAATAAATAGGCTCCTTCCTCAGTTGAAGTTGCTTTACGCAGGGAAAAATCAATCGGATCCTTGATTAAATGTGAAGACAAGAGAGAAACATAATTGTTATTAAATGCTTGCTGCGTATCATCAAATATAAATTCCTGAACACTGGCCCCTTGTCTTTGTATATACATCACAGCACCTTCCACTTCTTGTGGTCGAAAACAAGGTTCACTGCCAATGGACGATTGCCTTGTTAATACGGCGCTCTCTGGTGTAATAGCATCACCAAATGTTTGTGGTACAATATATTCCGCTGATACGGTAAAGATCATGAGATTACGGCCCGGATAAATGGCTGTCACATCATCAAAACTCTGACTAAGAGGTCCAATTGCTTCATCGGCAAGGCTGGTTCCAAAATCAAAGTTGAAGA
>MDTC01202976.1_pt1 | contig 32691 bp, 25 predicted proteins | sample 811181 | NCBI WGS metagenome assembly MDTC01 (sample SAMN05326644, study PRJNA326480) | marine metagenome | isolation source: seawater | place: Pacific Ocean: North | collected 2011
GGAGTATGCGTTAGAGTTAGTTAAATTCAAGGTGTAATTATGATTGGTGTTTTTAATTGATTTTAACTCAATTTGATTGATGAAACTTTTACTTGGATTATAGCCATATACAGATCTAGCGGAGTCTATGTATGTATTTTCTTCATCGTAAAACGCTGACTTTAGGTCAATTTTATACTTTTCTTTTAAAATAGAGTAATTGAAAAATAGTCTATGGTTAATGTCTTTCTGAAAAGCATCGGTAAAACCTTCATAAATTGAGGGGGGTATTTCTCTATTTAAAATCTGACCAAAATATATAATTTTGAAGTCATTTTTTTCATTTAAAATTATCTTACTTTCTGCCATTAATGAAAGATGGTCACTTGCAGAATTAGTTTGTTTTTCTATTTCTAAATCGGGATTTATAAAACTAAAATTATTGAGAGATTTTGTATGAAATAATTTAGTTAAAGTGTAGAACTTTTCATTCTTTAGATAAAAGCTTAAAAAATTAGTTTTTTGATTAAATGAACCAAAGGTGTTTCCATATTCAAATTCTAATTTATTTTCATCATTATTAGAATTTTCTAAAATAACTGCACCTGAGAGGCCTCCATTTCCCCAATTAGAACTAGGAAGTCCATAGATAATATTTACATCATCAAAAAAACAAGTTGGAATGGTCGCAAAATCAACAATTCCGTTCAAGGGATTATTGATTAAAAAATCCTTGTAAATTAAAGAAGTTTGTTGTGCATTTCCTCCTCTTGAAGATATGGAAGATAAACTACCAGGGCCATAATTTTTTAAGTAATTTATGCTTTGGTTTTGTAGTAAATCTCCAAGGTTTTCATTGATTGTAATTATTGGTACAATCGTTAATCTTTCAGTTTTAGTAAATATTCCATCTTTAATTATATTGTTTGTGGTTTTTGTGTAAGACTTTAAAGTATTGACAGTATCGACATTTTGTCCTAAAAAATGTTGCGATAACAAAACCATTAAGAGAAATAATAATTTCTTCATACTTTAAATTATAATACATATGCTCTTGAGAAAGGGTAGATGAGGAGCAAAAAATGCTCTGACACTACTATCTTAAACTAGATAAGCTTCAATCCTCGAAAGCATCTACAACATAAAAGGCAGGTCTCCTGACTTGTCGAAATCTTACAGGCCTTCCCGAATTATTCAGTGGCAAAATTTGTAAGATTGGCTCAACTTACAGTTGCGGGACAGTTAATGAATTTCACATTATTCCCTTTTAATTTTGCTAATAGCAAAAACCAATTAAGTGATAGTAAAATAAACAAAGCAATAATAAGCTATATTTTTTAATTATTTATTGTTTTTATTATTAGATTTTTGGCAGTACATAATACTTTAGTGTTACATACCTATACATGAGTATCATTCGTTTAAATATTTTTTTCATATACATTCAGGATATATATCTTTTCTTCTTTTGTATTAAATTGATTGTTAACAGTCTAACATTTTTTATTTTGTAAATAATTATTAAATGACTAACATAGAATTAATATTTAATACAATTAATTAAACTATTAATATTGATAACCAAAATTGATTTAACTTTAAGAAGTTAATAATTAAATTGACATAAATGTTAAGATTATTTATTGTTCTAGTTCTTTTTTTTTCTTTTAATAAAAAGATTAAATCACAATTGGCTTGGACTAATTTTATTGATTCTGTTTCTACTCTTTCCTCACCAAGATCCGCAGATTTAAATAATGATGGCGTTAAGGATATTGTAGTTGGTGCTGGAACTGACTCTACATTTAGTAATTATGGAGTTGTTGCATTTAGTGGATCGGATGGAAGTTTACTTTGGAGTTTACCAACTAATGATGAAGTTTTTACAAGTGCTGTTTTCAATGACATAAATAATGATCAAATCCCCGATGTTTTTATCGGAGGAAGGAATGCTCAATTATTTGCAATAGATGGATCAAATGGCAATATTATTTGGGAATATTTCCCTCAAATTTCCGACTTAAACCCAGCAGACTCTGGATTATATAATTTTTATTCTTCACAATTATTAGATGACCAAAATGGAGATGATGTTTTGGATATATTAGTCACTAACGGAGGTGACCACAGTGCAGGTCCTTTTGATGCAAGGCCACCTGGCAATCTTATGCTTATAAGCGGTTTAGATGGTGCAAAAATATCGATGGCAGAAAGTCCTGATGGTGCTGAAATATACTGTTCTCCAATTATAATTGATCATGGTAATAATAGCTCACCATATATAGTATTTGGAACAGGTGGAGAGCAAAATTCAGGAAATATGTTTGTTACAACATTAGGAGATTTATTAAACAATGATATTTCAGATGCTATTGTTTTAGATTCTCATCATTCAAAAGGTTTTATTGCTCCTGCATCATCTGCAGACTTAAACAATGATAGTTTTTTGGATATTATTATTCAATCATTTGATGGAGTTCTTAAAGCTTTTGATGGTTTGACATATGAGCTAATCTGGGCTAATAGTTTTGAAGGATGTGAATCAAGTTCTGCTCCGACAATTGGGAATTTCACAGGTGGAGACTTAATTCCTGACGTGTTTAATGTTGTTTACAAAGGAACTACACCAACTTATTTTGACTATTACCAAGTTATGATTGATGGAGCTTCGGGTGAGATAGTTTTCTTTGATAGTATAGCTTCTATGCAATTTCCATCCTCTACAGCGTTTGACGCTAATGGAGATGGTCGTGATGAGGTTCTAATTTCTGTTAACAACATTTCTAGTTATTTTACTAATCAATTAAAATTAATCGATTTCCAAAATGATACTGTAATTAACATTAATGATAGCCAATCAGGTGTCAATCTAGCCTGTACACCATTAATTGATGATCTAGATCAAGATGGTAAGATTGAATTTATTTACACTTCCAAAAGGGATAGTCTTAATCCTAGTGCTTGGAAAGGATTCAACATCTATCGGCACAATACATCTTACGATGTTCCCTTGAGAGGTATAGCATGGGGCGCCTATATGGGTACATATTTCTCAGGGCACTACACCAATTTCCTATCATTTTGTCCTAATAATACAATAATTGAATCCTGGATTGTAAGTCAACCCTCTTGTAATCAATTTATTGATGGTAGTATATCACCAAATCAATTTAATATTAATCCAAATTCGTTTTTATGGTCTAACGGATATATTACAGATACGATTTCTGATTTAGCTGCAGGAAGCTATAAAGTCTACGTAACCGATAGTAATAATTGCTTAGAAATTCACAATTTTCAAGTAAATGATCCTTACAATATTTCTTTTGGCAATGTTGTTCACAATAATTGCATTGGCGATTCCACGGGAAGAGCTACAGTCTCAAGTTCAGGCTGTATTTGTCAATTTAGCACTTGTTCATATAATTGGTCAAACGGTTCTTTAATTAAGCACGCTACTGATTTAGCTGCAGGATATCATATTGTAGAATTAACCCATTCGGATGGATGTGTTGTAACAGACTCAATATTTATAAATGATGGTATCCCAGTAATTGATAGTTTTTTAATTGATAATATTTCTTGTTACAATATTAATGACGGTGCGATTAATCTTTTTCCTTCTGACACAATTTTAACCACTTATTATTGGTCAAATGGGTCGACTACAGCTATTAATGATTTATTAAGCCCAGGCACCTATGATGTTATCACATCAAATACATATTGTACAGATTCAACAACTTTTATAATAAGTTCTGTTGATCCAGTATCTTTCAACGTAAATTCTAAAAATCTAGATTGTTATCAAGACTCATCAGGATATATTGAAATTATTTCTAATGAAAATAATTATCCTTATTTTTATTATTTGAATGATAGTTTAAGTCAAGATTCAATTTTTGATAACTTAAGTGCGGGTAATTACCAATTATTTATTAAAGATGCCTCAAATTGTTTCTCAGATACAATTGAAATTTCAATTTCTCAACCTGAACAACTAAGTTTGAATTTTGAAGTTAGCTCTGTTTCTCAACCAGGAAATATCGATGGTTCAATAAATACTTTTGTAAGTGGTGGATCACCACCTTACGCTTATAATTGGGCTCATTTACCCGGAACTAATGAATCTTCTTTAATTTATCTTTCTGAAGGCACTTATAATATCCAAGTATTTGATGACAATGGGTGCCAAATTATTGATTCTGCCTTTGTGGGTTCTATGTCATCTTCAATTCAAATAATTTCTGAAATTATTAACGTATATCCAGTACCTTCATATGGAAAATTGACGGTTTGTAATAATTCAAATTCATTCTTTAATTACGCTATTTATGATTTTAATGGTAAAGTAATTAATCATAAAAGCTCAATTTTAGCTAGAGAGATACAAACTGTTTTTCTAAGTCCAGGCAATTATATTTTACAAGCTTTTTCAAATGGTTTTACCTTTAATAAATATATTATTGTCTATTAAAAAGCTAATTCATATAATAATTCCGCTCTTTTTGGGATGCAGTAATCCTAAAGTGAATAATCTTGATAAAGATTCTCAGAATGCTGTTGTTGTAAGTGCACATCCTTTGGCAAGTAAAATTGGAATTGATATTATAGATAAGGGCGGTAATGCCGCCGATGCAGTTATTGCCGTTCAAATGGCCCTGGCTGTAGTATATCCAAGTGCTGGTAACATTGCGGGGGGTGGTTTCCTAGTTTACAGAACTGATGATGGAAATTACACATCACTTGATTTCCGAGAAAAAGCACCATTGTCATCTTCACCTAATATGTATTTAGATGAAAATGGAAATGTAATTGAAAATCTAAGCCTTATCGGTCATAGATCAGTAGGTGTTCCTGGAACCATCGATGGAATGGTTAATCTTCACCAAAATTACGGTTCTTTACCATGGGAGAATTTAATTCAACCTGCAATAGATCTTGCACAAAATGGTTTTGTTTTAACAAAAAAAGAAGCGCAAAATTTAAATTATTTCAATTCTAAAAAATGTGTTTCTTCCATTGCAGATAATCCTTACTATGCTGAACACCACAGCGAAGGTGATACGATATATTTGTTAGAACTGGCTCAAACATTAATTCAAATTCAAAAATATAAAAGGGACGGTTTTTACAGCGGAACAGTAGCTGAAAATTTAATTAAAGAGATTAATGATAACGGAGGAATTATTACTGCTGAAGATTTGAATTTATATAATAGTGTTTGGAGATCTCCGATCCAGTCAAATTACAAAAATTTTAAAATTATAAGTATGGGTCCACCCTCAAGCGGTGGTATACTTTTGTCTCAAATGTTAAAAATGGCTGAACATTTTCCGCTGAAGCAATATGGATTTAATTCGGTTAAATACGTTCACTTGTTAGCTGAAATAGAAAGAAGAGCATTTGCTGATCGTTCAAAACATCTCGGAGATCCTGACTTTTATAATGTTTTAACTAATCAATTACTTGATTCTATTTATTTGGCCAAAAGAATAAAAGATATAGACCTAAATAATGTAACTGAAAGTTATTCAATAAATCCGGGACTATTAATTAATGAGAGTGATGAAACAACTCATTTCTCAATTGTTGACAAGGAGGGTAATGCTGCGGCAGTTACTACTACTCTAAACGGTTCATATGGCAGTGGAGTTGTTGTAAAAGGCTCAGGGTTTATATTAAATAATGAGATGGATGACTTTAGTATCCGACCAGGTTATCCAAATTTATATGGGTTAGTTGGTGGAATCGCAAATGCAATTGAACCTCAAAAAAGAATGTTGAGTTCCATGACACCAACTATTATAGAAAAAGAAAACGAATTGTATATGGTGTTAGGTTCTCCAGGTGGTTCAACAATAATTACAGCTGTTTTACAAACAATATTAAATGTTGTTGAATTTGAAATGAATATTGATAGTGCTGTTAATGTTCCAAGATTTCATCATCAGTGGCTTCCTGATCAGATCAAGGCCGAAAAGATTTTATGTAATGACTCTTTATTGATTAGCAAGCTAATTAAAATAGGACATGAAATAAAAAATATTGGCTCAATGAATAGGGTAGACGCTATTTTAATTGATAATGGTAAATTGAGAGGTGGTGCTGATAAAAGAGGTGATGATTTTGCAGCTTTTCTAAAGAAATAAATTATCTAATGGAAATTAATATTTTAGGTTCAGGAATTGGTGGTATGGCTGCAGCTGCTTTATTAGCAAAAAATGGTGCTAAGGTTAATGTTATAGAACAAAACAACTACCCAGGAGGAAAGGCGTCTCAAATAAAGTTTAATGGTTATGTTTTTGATAGTGGACCAAGTTTACTCACCTTACCCGAATGGATAGATGAGTTGTTTATTGAATGTTCTAAAAATCCAAGAGATTATTTTAATTATAAAAGATTAGATAAAATAACAAGATATTTTTTCAAGGATAACACCTATGTAGATGTAGAAAATAACATTCGAAAAACAGCTCAAAACTTAAATCTTGCCACTGGTTTAAAAGAAGGCGATTTTTTGAGATATTTCAATAAATTAGAAAAGGCCTACACAATCTCTGAGAATACTTTTTTAAATGGGATGGAATATGATTTTAATTTTATTAAAAATGCAATACTATGGTTTTATAGCTTGGGTATAAAAAATATATTTAGCCCAATGGTCGATTATAACTCTAAAAGATTAAATACAGAAAAAATAGAGCTTATAATGAATAGATTTGCCACATATACTGGTTCATCGCCTTACAAAACACCAGCATTCATGAACCAGCTTGCGGTTGTGGAAATGATAAAAGGAGCATATTTTCCAGAAGATGGAATTTACAGTATACCACTAGCCTTATTTAAATTATGCAAAGATTTGGGTGTAAATTTTATTTTTAATCAAAAAGTACTTAAAATTGATTATAACTTAAATGATATTAATGTAGTTACTGACAAAAACAAATATCGCTCAAAATTTTTAATATCAAATATTGATTATAACATTACTCAAATTTTATTAGGAAGAAAAAATAATATATCTTCTAAAGATCTATCAACTTCAGCAATTGTTTTTTATTGGGGAATTAACTCTCAGTTTAAGGACCTAGATTTACACAATATTATTTTTTCTTCAAACTATAAAAAAGAATTTACCGAAATATTTGAAAATATGATAATTCCTATTGAACCTACCATATATATAAATATTTCTTCAAAAGTTGAAAAATCACATGCGCCAATAGGATGTGAAAATTGGTTTGTAATGATTAATGTTCCATCGATTTCTAATTTAATTTCACCAAACGAAATTGAAAGAGTAAGAAGTTTTATCATTGAGCGAATTAACAAAAAATTTAACGTTGATTTGGAATCTATGATTGAAGGTGAAAAAGTACTTACTCCAAAAACCTTATTTCAAAATACAGGTTCTTACATGGGTTCATTATATGGCAAAAATCAAAATACATTTAAATCAATAATAAAAAGACAATCAAATATTGACCCCAAAAATAAGGCTATTTTTTATGTTGGTGGTTCTGTCCATCCTGGTGGTGGGATACCACTGGCATTAAAATCCGGCTTGAATACTGCAAAAAAAATATTCAAGAATTACAAAAAAGTCTCTTAATTTTGATTTTTATTTAACAATGTTGTATGTATGAATCAATTTAATTAAAAATATCATATTGGATTAACTTTTAATAGTAAATGATTGCAAGAAATAAAATACTTATATCAGCTTTAATTATTTGGATTTTTAATATTTCTGGAATCTTGGGTATATTATCTTCAAATTCTGAATGGTTTTTATCAAAAACATTTTTAAACTTATTAATTTACTTATTCCTTATAGTTTGGAATTTGGAACGTTTGTCTAAGCAATTTTTAATTGCTTTTTCTATTCCTTTTTTTATCGGTTTTCTTACAGAATTTTTAGGAGTTAATTACGGATTGCTATTTGGCACTTATTCATATGGAAATAATTTAGGTATTAAAATTTTGGGAGTTCCCTTGATGATCTGTGTTAATTGGGCCTTGTTAACTATTGTTACTGCTGATTTGAGCAGAGCGATTCATAAAAATATTCTCATTCGTTCCTTATTAGGAGGTTTACTTATGATGATTTTAGATTTGATAATAGAGAAGTCAGCCCCAAGGTTTGACTATTGGCAATTTAAAAATAATATTATTCCTTTACAAAATTATATTGCTTGGTTTATCATTGGAACTGTGGCACATTTTTTTTACAATCAAATATATTTAAAAACTAACTCGAAGTTATCGATTCATATTTTTGTAGCGATAACATTTTTCTTTTGTGCATTTTTAGTCTTTTGAATAAAAAATATGATTATATAATACTTGGGGCAGGAGCATCGGGATTGATGCTCGCCTATCGAATGTCGCAAGAAAGTTATTTTGATGATAAAGTAATTTTAATCATTGATCATAAAAAAGAAAAAGGTAATGACAGAACTTGGTGTTATTGGGAAAAAGGGGAGGGAGAATGGGACCATTTACTAACTAAATCATGGCCCAAAGTTTTTTTTGGTAGTGAGTCATTTTCTAAAACAATTACCATTGCTCCATTTAGCTATAAAATGATAAGAAGCGAGCAACTTTACCAAAAATTTTGGGAAATAATTAGTTTGAAATCAAATTTTTGTTTTGTAGAAGATAGAATTAAAAATTTTGTTGAATTTGACAAAGGAGTTAAAGTAGTTTCAAATAACACAAATTATTTTGGATTTAAGCTTATTAACAGTATCCCAAATAAAAAATCGTATGAAATACAAAAAAAATATCCTGTCCTTCAACAACATTTTATAGGTTGGTTTGTAAAAACAAAAACAGATTGCTTTGATGACTCTGTAGTAAATTTTATGGATTTTAAAATTCCTCAAAAAGGGAATACACGTTTTATGTATGTATTGCCAATCAATAAAAAAACAGCTCTTTTTGAATATACTTTATTTTCAAAGAGTTTGTTGAAGAAATCTGAGTACGAATCTGCAATTATGAGTTATTTAGAACAAAAACAGATTACAGATTTCGAGATTTTAGAAAAAGAGATTGGGTCGATACCCATGACTTCTTTTAAGTTTGAAAAATTAAACTCAGAAAATATATTAAACATTGGTACTGCTGGTGGTTGGACTAAGTCAAGTACTGGTTATACATTTAACAACTCTTCGAAAAAGACGAAAGACTTAATTTCTTTTCTAAAAACTGAAAACGATTTCACACGCTTTTCTAAAAGAACTAAATTTTGGATTTATGACCTGCTTTTTTTAGATGTACTTGCTAGCAATAATTCAAAAGGATCAACTGTTTTTTCATGCATGTTTAAAAAAGTAAACATTAAAACTATATTTAAATTTCTTGACGAAGAATCTACTTTTTTTGAGGATTTACAAATAATTTCATCGGTGCCTATCAAATTATTTATACCGGCAATATTCAAAAGAATATTTAAAACTTGAAGTGAATTTTTATTACACGTTGAAATTGATAGCTTTTATATAACCTATTGGGTTCTATTTTTTAATAATTTGAAGCTAGCCTTTTTATTTGCTCTTTTAACTGTGTTTTTAGTTTTGTTCTCTTTTTTTTCTTTTATTTGAAATATTATAGAAACAATTACTTTTAAAGTAATGAATAAATTAATCACAAATAAAATTTCAATATCTGGAAAATTCTTCGAGATGTTCTTAAAAAATACTTAACTATTTAACTATGAGCAATATTGTTGTATTGGGTGCTGGTATGGTTGGAAGTGCCATGGCAAAAGATTTATCAAAAAATCATAATATTCTTTTGACAGATTTAGATTTATCGGTTTTAAAAAAGGTCAAAGAAAGTTTTTCGTCTATTGAAATTTTACAATTAGATGTCAATAATGATGATGAATTGTCCAAAGTGCTAGAGGATAAGGATTTAGTATTGTCTGCAGTTCCAGGATTTTTAGGTTACAAAACCCTTGAAAAAATCATTAAATTAAAAAAAGATGTTGTTGATATTTCTTTTTTCCCTGAAAATGCTCTTGAACTTAATCAACTAGCCATAGAAAATAATGTTACGGCCATTGTCGATTGTGGAGTTGCACCTGGAATGGACAACGTAATTCTAGGCTACTATAACGAAAGCCATGAATTAGAATCATTTGAATGTTTAGTTGGAGGATTACCTAAGGAAAAAAAATGGCCATTTTGTTATAAAGCACCTTTTTCTCCGGTTGATGTAATTGAAGAATATACTAGACCAGCTAGGTATATTGAAAACGGAAATTTAGTAGTAAGACCACCTCTGACAGATTGCGAGTTTAGAGAATTTGATAAAGTCGGAACGTTAGAAGCTTTTAATTCAGATGGGTTAAGGTCGATAATATTTACGATGTCTCACATTAAAGACATGAAAGAAAAAACGCTAAGATATCCAGGACATGTTGAATATATTAGAGTATTAAAAGATAGTGGTTTTTTCAGTGAGGAACTTATAAAAGATTATAATTTTTCCCCTTTAGATTTTACTTCCAATATTTTATTTAAAGAATGGAAGTTAGGAGATTTTGAGGAAGAAATTACCGTGATGCGAGTTACTTTAATTGGTAAAAATAGAGAGGGAGAAAAAGAACAAATTATATATGATTTGTATGATGAGTATTGTAAAGAAACCAATATTTCTTCAATGGCAAGAACAACTGGTTATACAGCAACTGCTGCAGTGAATTTATTTCTAGATGGATTATTTACAAAAAAGGGTATTTTCCCACCAGAGTTAGTTGGTAAAGTTGATGGTTGCTACGATTATTTCATGAAATATTTAAAAGATAGAAATATCAACTATATAAGAACAGTAAATAAATTAGATTAACTGTTTATTTTAAAAACTTGGTATCCTAATAATCTATCATAAAGCTCTAATGGATCTCTGTAATAAACTTTAATGATGTATTCATTATTGGTTTCAAAATGTGCTCCTTCTAATTGCCTAGTACTTATTTTTTCATGGTCCTTAGTAACGTATAAATAGTTATAATAACCTTGTTTAAGAATAATTGAATTTTTATATGATTTCGAAATAGTATCATACTTCATTTTAAAACTTTCATTAATGCTCCAATTACTTAATTCCCCAAAAATGTAAATCCCCTCATTTATTTTATACCTAATTGGCAATTCAAAATTAACAACTCCATATTCTCCCTGAGAATTTACATTATCATTGTCGTATGTTCTTGTGAAATATCTTCCATCTAAATCTTTGTATTCAAGATATTGTTTGTAGGATCTTCTTGTGTCCTTTTCAAGGACAATTTTGTATACATTTTCATCCAAAAATATTTTTTTTATGTTTTGACTGCCGTGTCTGAATGTGCTCATCTCAAAAAATCTAAATTCATTAGATCCATCAAAAAAAAGATCTTCGTCTGTCAAAAAAACAAGTTTATTTTCTCTTATAAAATTAGGTCCACTTAGCCAATGCTCATCAAATTCTTGATGATTTTGTTGAATGTTAATAAAAATATTTGTGTAGGGATCATTTATATTTTGTGGGTTGTAGGTGCAATTAACTTCATAGTTTTGAATATATTTTCTTTGTTCCATGTTGTTAGATTTAAGTAAATTAAAATCTATAGTTGATACTTGTTCACTAACAAATAGCTTAAGAGTCATTAAGGGGTTTTGGATATCATTTTCGTAAAATACTTTAATAATATAATTACCTGATTTAATGAAATTTAAATTTTCATTAGGAACTTCAAAATTGTAATGTATATATTGTTGAATAGGTCCGTGCGATATTTCGTTATTTTCAATGAAATTAATCGCAAAACCTTCGATGTATTCCATTTCCATTAAGTTACTTTTCTCCCAATTTTTATTACAATGAATTATTTCATATTGCAATGATTCAATGTTTCCATTAAGTATATCAAAATCAATAGAAATATTATCATTAGATCCTAAAGAGTAACAGGGCTCACCTGTAGAAATACTTTTTGTTCCTATCTGAACACTTTTTATCAAATCTGAAAATATAACTTGATTATATTTTTCAATCTCATTTTCAATATTCTTTTGTTCTAAAGATTTATAATTTTGCTCCACATAATAATCTTTAGGTTTCTCATCTTTATTATGTTGTTTTACTGTACACGAAATACTGTAAAATAGGTTAATAAACATTGTAATTTTGAGTAGTTTTATTTGGAATTTATTTATAATCATTCTAAATTGAGGAAACTAAACTAATAATCTAAAACACAAAAGTATCAAATAACACAAATTTTTAAATTTGTCTTGAATTTATCTTTCATTATTTATGAAAATATCTATAAATAAGGGTCTTGACATCAATTTAGAAGGTAGTCCTAAACACGTTTTAACTGATTTATCTCTTCCTAAATTAGTCGCGCTAAAGCCCTCTGACTTTCCTAATTTAATGCCTAAAATGTTAGTTAAAGTTGGGGATGAAGTAAAATGTGGATCACCCGTTTTTTGTGATAAATATAACGATCAAATTAAATTTTCTTCACCAATAAGCGGCCAAGTAAAAGAAATTGTGAGGGGTGCAAAGCGAAAAATTTTAGCAGTTACCATTTTGTCCGATGAAAAAATGGTGCAAAATAATTCAACTGCAATTGACTTATTAAATCTTAGTCGTGAAGATTTGAAATCGGAGCTAATGTCTAATGGATTGTGGCCACTAATTAGGATGAGACCAATCGATATAATCGCTTTGCCAAAAGATACTCCAAAGTCAATTTTTATTTCTTCATTTGATTCAAATCCTTTATCTCCAAATTACGATTTTATAATGAATGGTAAGTCAGCAGAATTTAATGCTGGCCTGGAGGTGCTCACCAAACTTACTGATGGTTCTGTTCATTTACAAATTAGAGCCAATTCTGATAAAGTTTTTTCTGAAGCCAAGAATGTAAAGGTAAATATAGTTGATGGCCCTCATCCAGCAGGTAATGTTGGTGTACAGATTCATAAAATTGATACTCTTAACAAGGGTGAAGTTGTCTGGTACATCAATCCGCAGGATGTGATGGTAATTGGAAGATTTTCTCTAACGGGTGCTTACGATAACTCTAAGGTTATTGCAGTTGGTGGAAGTAATATGAAAAACGGAAAATACTTTAGAACTGTTAGTGGTGCATCAATTGACTCTATTTTGAAAGAGACAGATATTATTGACAATAGTAGGATTATTAGTGGTAACCCCCTTACTGGCGAACAAGTTGATATGGATGGTTTTTTAGGTTTTTATAGTCATCAATTATCAGTATTGCCAGAGGGTAATCAGCACAAGTTTTTTTTAACTGACGGTTGGCTTAGTGCAGGATTTAAAAAGTTATCTGCTTCAAAAGCCTACCCGACGTGGTTGTTGCCTAAATCAAAAGTTTACAATGTTGACACTAATCTCAACGGTGAAGAGAGGGCTTTTGTAGTTTCTGGTCAATATGAAAAAGTTTTTCCATTTGATATTTATCCAGTTCAATTGATTAAGTCTATAATAACTAATGATATTGAAAAAATGGAAAACCTTGGTATTTATGAGGTTTCACCTGAAGATTTCGCTCTTTGTGAGTTTGTTTGCACATCAAAGATTAATGTTCAAGAAATTGTAAGAGGTGGTTTAGATTTGGTTTATAAAGAATGTATGTAATTTAATAATTTGTTGCTTTGAAATTTTTAAGAAAAATATTTGACGATGCTCATCACAAGTTAAATTCAAATGAGAAAACTAAAAAGTTTTTCCCTTTGATTGATGCTTTTGATACTTTAATGTTTACTCCCAATCATGTCACCAATAAGGGTGCACATATAAGAGATGCAATTGATTTAAAAAGGACAATGATGCTGGTGATCATTGCTTTAGTCCCTTGTTTATTATTTGGAATATATAATACTGGTTATCAACATTATAGAGTACTTAACGCGCTAAATGAGGCTTCTTTTTTAGATATTATATTGAAGGGCTCTTTTGTAGTTCTACCTCTAGTAGTTGTTTCTTACGGTGCTGGTCTACTTGTTGAATTTATTTTTGCAATTAAAAATGGTCACACTGTACAGGAAGGTTTTCTTGTTTCAGGAATGCTAATTCCTCTTTGCATGCCAGCTGATGTTCCACTTTGGATGGTCGCAGTTGCTACTATATTTGCTGTTGTAATTGGTAAAGAAGTTTTTGGAGGTACAGGAATGAATATTCTTAATGTTGCTTTAACGGCTAGAGCATTCTTATTCTTTGCCCATCCAACAAAAATGTCCGGCAATGAAGTATGGGTTACTGAATTTTCAAAATTGAAAGCTGATGGCATAGTTGATGGTAGCTCTGGTGCAACTGCACTTGGTGATTTGGCATCTACTTTAAGTGTTTCTTCATCTGATCCACTTGCTTTGAAAGTTGCAGAAAATTTTGATGCTGGTTTGTTTAGTTTTACGAATGCTTTTTTAGGGCTAGTTCCAGGCTCTGTTGGTGAGACTTCAGCACTAATGTGCTTAATTGGAGCTGCACTTTTACTTTGGACTGGAATTGCAAGTTGGAGGGTGATATCTTCTTTTTTTATTGGCGGGTTTGTTATGGCAACTATTTTAAATTTAATAGGAGGTAGTGTTTATTTTCAATTACCAGCTATTCATCAGCTGATGCTAGGTGGATTTATGTTTGGAATGGTGTTTATGGCAACAGACCCAGTTACTGCTGCACATACTAATACAGGTAAGTTTATTTATGGATTTTTGGGAGGATTTTTGGGAATATTGATTAGAATGGTAAATCCTGCATACCCTGAAGGAATTATGTTAGCTATTTTGATAGCTAACGTCTTTGCGCCATTAATTGATCATATGGTGATTCAAAATAACATAAAATCTAGATTAAAAAGACTTAAAACAGCTTAATTATGGCTATGAACAAAGATAGTAATGCATATACGATAACTTTCGCAATTATTTTAGTAGTAATCGTCGGAGGTTTACTAGCGTTAATTGCAAATGGATTAAAACCTATCCAAGACGAAAATTTAAAAAATGAAAAGAAGCAATATATTCTCAATTGTCTTCCTGGAAATAAATCTATTACTAGAGATGAGGCTGGCGATAAATTTGCAGAATTTGTAAAACAAAGGTTAATTTTAAATTATGATGGTGAAGTCGTTAATAACACACTTTTAAATTCAGAAAACGCCGTTGACGACAAAAACCCTAACGATGCATTTAGTGTTGATTTACTAAAAGAGTATAAAACCATTAAGGATGTCAATAAAAGAAATTATCCACTTTTCATATGCAAAGTTGGTCAAAAGATTTATTACGTTGCACCTGTTATGGGAAAAGGTTTATGGGCTGCAGTTTGGGGGTTTATCGCACTAGATGAAAACGGTGATCAAATTGAAGGTGCTGTTTTTGATCATAAATCAGAAACACCAGGATTAGGAGCAGAAATTACACAAGATTTTTTTGAGGACCAATTCATAGGAAAACTAATTTCCAATGAAAATAGTTATCGTCCTGTTGAAGTCAATAAACCTGGTAATCCTTTGAATGACTACCAAGTAGATGGCATCAGTGGAGGAACATTTACGAGCGTTGGAGTTGAAGAAATGATGGATAGAACCTTAAAAGTTTACCATAAATACATTAAAAACATTAATAAAACTTAATTTTGTATCATGTCTGAAGTAGTAGAAGTTGCAGAAGTTGCAGAGTCAAAAGAAGTTATTGAAAGAGAACCTTTGTTCTCAAAAAAGAATAAAAAATTAATTACAGATCCATTGGATGAAAATAACCCCGTAACCATCCAAGTATTGGGAATTTGTTCCGCACTAGCTGTAACTGTTCAAATGAAGGCTGCTGTTGTTATGTCTATTTCTGTTTTATTTGTGCTAATACTAGCTAATGTATCAATATCTTTAATAAGAAACTTAATTCCTAACAGAATTAGGATTATTGTTCAGTTGGTTGTAGTAGCAGCATTGGTGATTATCGTTGACCAGGTATTGAAAGCCTATTTATTTGATGTTTCTAAAGAATTGTCTGTATTTGTTGGTCTTATAATTACTAATTGTATTATTATGGGAAGATTAGAAGCATTTGCTCTTGGAAATAAAGCTTGGCCGTCAGCATTAGATGCTGTCGGTAATTCTATTGGCTATGGTATGGTCCTAGTTGTAGTTTCCTTTTTCAAAGAGTTGTTTGGTTCAGGCAAATTATTTGGAATTGAAATTTTTGGAAATGCCACTGAACTAACTGGTCTTTATTCACTTGGTTATATGGATAATGGTTTAATGCTATTGCCTCCTTCTTCTTTAATATTGGTAGCCATTTATATTTGGATACAAAAGATGAGAAATCCAAGCTTAATAGAATCACATTAAATATCTAGATTATGGATTTAGTAAATATTTTTATAAGAAGTGCTTTTGTAGACAATATGATTTTTGCATTCTTCTTTGGAATGTGTTCCTATTTAGCTGTTTCAAAAACAGTAAAGACAGCTTTTGGCCTTGGCATGGCAGTTATATTTGTTCTTACAGTTACTATTCCAATCAATTATTTAATTGAAAATTTTGTGCTTAAAGAAGGTGCACTTTCTTGGCTTGGCACTGGCTATGAAAATATTAATTTAAATTATTTAACTTTTATTATGTTTATTGCTGTTATTGCATCAACAGTGCAGTTAGTAGAGATGATAGTTGAGAAAATATCACCTGCATTATACGGTGCACTTGGAATATTTCTTCCTTTAATTGCTGTAAATTGTGCAATTTTAGGTGGTGCATTATTTATGCAGGAAAAACAATTTAGCACCATAGGTCAAGCAACTATTTATGGCTTAGGATCAGGTGTCGGTTGGTTTATTGCAGTAGTACTTATTGCTGCAATTAGAGAAAGAATTAGATATGCAAATATTCCAGGCCCACTAAGAGGAGTTGGAATGGCTTTTTTAATAACTGGGCTAATGGGTTTAGCCTTTTTAGGTTTTATGGGATTTGAAATTTAAATTATAATACAATGGATTTAGTTATACCTATTATTTTTCTTTTAACAGTAGTTTTAGCTTTAACTGGAATATTACTCTTAGCTAAAACATTTTTAGTTTCTTCAGGAAAAGTCAAAATAACTATTAATGGTGAAAAAACAATTGAAGTTGATGGTGGTTCTACTTTATTAACAACTTTAGGAAACGAAGGAATTTTTCTACCATCTGCTTGTGGAGGTGGTGGAACTTGTGTTCAGTGTACATGTCAAGTACATGCTGGTGGTGGAAGTATTCTTCCTACTGAAGAGCCTCACTTTTCAAGAAAGCAAATTGCCGATAACTTTAGGTTAGGCTGCCAAGTAAAAGTGAAAGAAGATATGGAGATTGAAGTAGAAGAGGAAATTATGGGTATTAAGGAATGGGAAGCTACAGTTGTTTCCAATTATAACGTTGCTACTTATATTAAGGAATTTATTGTTGAAATCCCAGAAGATATGGATTACAAGGCAGGTGGATATATTCAAATAAAAATACCCAAGGGAGAAATAAAATATTCAGACATGGATATAACTGCTCACCCGCAAGATCATCCAGGAGAACCTAAAAAATTTGAAAAAGATTGGAAGGAAGGTAAATTTGCAATTAGGGATCTTGTAATGAAAAATGACGAAGAGGTAGTGAGAGCATACTCTATGGCTTCTTACCCCGCTGAAGGAAGAAATATTATGCTTAATGTAAGAGTAGCTGCTCCACCATGGGATAGAGGAAAAGATGCTTGGATGGATGTGAATCCTGGAGTTGCATCATCTTATATTTTTAATCAAAAACCTGGTGATAAGGTCACTATTTCTGGTCCTTACGGAGAATTCTTTATTAATGATTCTGAAGCTGAAATGCTGTATATTGGTGGTGGTGCCGGTATGGCTCCAATGCGTTCTCACTTATATGAGCTTTTCAAAACTATAAAAACAGGTAGAAAAGTTTCCTATTGGTATGGTGGAAGATCGAGAGCTGAACTCTTTTATATTCATTATTTCAGAGATCTAGAAAAAGATTTTCCAAACTTTAAATTTTACATGGTTCTTTCCGATGCACTTCCTGGAGATAATTGGATAGAGAAAAAAGATATTGATGATCCTGAAGGGGATGGGTTTATTGGTTTTGTTCATAATGCAGTTATAGATCAGTATTTGTCTAAACATGAAGCTCCTGAGGATATTGAATTTTACTTCTGTGGTCCACCAATGATGAACCAAGCTGTGCTTACAATGTGCGATGATTGGGGAGTTCCACCAGAAAACGTAAGATTTGATGACTTTGGTGGGTAAATCAAAGTTATTATTTCCTTTATTTATTTACATGCTACTTTCATGTGGTATTGTTGATGAAAAAAAGGTTGATAGTTCATACTATAGAATAAAAGGATCTGCTCAGGGTACTACCTTTTCGATAATTTTTAAAGACTCTCTTTCTAGGGATTTTTCTACTGAGATAGATTCTTTGTTAAATAAAATCGATTTACAGTTGTCTACTTATGATACTAATAGTATTATTAGTCGGTTTAATATGTCAGACAAAAATAGTTATCCAGTTGATGGATATGATTTATTTGTTAAATGTTTTAATAGGTCAAAGTATTTCCACAAAAAAACAAATGGATATTTCAATGCTGCAATATTTCCACTGACAGAATATTGGGGGTTTCATAAAAATAGTGAGGTTAAAATTGATACAAATTTTATAACTAGTTCAATTATTCCATTAATCCGAATGGATTCAATTTATATATTTAAAAACATTGATGGCAAAACAAATATTTTTAAATCAAACCCCGATTCAAAGTTAGATTTTAACGCAATTGCTCAAGGGTATAGTGTTGATTTAGTCGCTGAATATTTAATATCTAACGGAATTGAAAATTTTATGGTTGAAATTGGAGGTGAAGTTAGAGCGAAAGGAGTAAATTCTAAAGGAAATATTTGGAGAATTGGAATCGAGAGACCTATTGAAGACTCGTTTGTTGGAGAATATGATTTTCAGAAAATAATATCTCTTGAAAACAAATCTTTAGCTACCTCAGGGAATTACAGAAAATATAAAAAGATTAATGGAAATAAAGTTTCTCATTCGATAAATCCATTAACTGGTCTAGCAGTTAATAGTAATTTACTTAGTGTTTCAGTTATTACAGATTTTGCTATTGATGCAGATGCATTAGCAACTTCATTTTTGGTTATGGGGATTGAAAAATCTAGTGAATTTATTAAAAAAGATACTAATATTCTGGCGTACTTTATTTACGATTCAGCAGGTAAATATAAAGAATGGAGTAATTTTTAGACTAGTTGTTCTTCAGTACTCTTGCACTTTTCATTGGGTCTTGCACCACAAAAACTACAATTTTCATTTTCCTTGTTTAGTAAAGGGTTATTACTTGCACATGTACCTGCAAATTCCCCCCCCTTTTTAACTAATAACTTAATTGCTATTCCAGCAAAGCAAAAACCGAGTAACAAAATTGAAATAAGTACTAATTTCATGTAACAAAATTAATCAATTAATTGCATATTAGATAATTGTCTAATTAATTTATATAATTTACTTTAAATATGGAAAAAAACGCGCCTTTTTTAAGATTGTTAAAAATAATGGATGAGTTAAGGGCCAATTGCCCTTGGGACAAAAAACAAACAATGGAATCCCTAAGTTATTTAACTATTGAAGAAACCTACGAGCTTATTGATGCAATAATCGAAAAAGATGTCCAAGGTATAAAGGGTGAATTAGGTGATTTAATGTTACACATTGTTTTTTACTCAAAAATCGCCTCAGAGACAAATGATTTTGATATTAATGATGTTATAAACACTGTTTGTGATAAATTAATCGAACGACATCCTCACATCTATGGTGACGTTAAAGTCAGTTCTGAAGAAGAGGTAAAAGTAAATTGGGAGAAAATAAAACTTAAAAAAGGGAATAAGTCAGTTCTTGAAGGAGTTCCTAGATCATTGCCTGCTATGGTAAAAGCTACAAGAATTCAAGAAAAGGCGAGGGGAGTTGGTTTTGATTGGGATAATAAAGAACAAGTTTTTGAAAAAGTAAAGGAGGAATTTTCTGAATTACACGAAGAAGTTAGTAAGATTGATAATTTGTCTGAAGTAGAAAAGGAGTTTGGTGATGTATTGTTTTCGATGATTAACTATGCAAGATTCATTGGTGTTGATCCTGAAATGGCTTTAGAAAGAACCAATAAAAAGTTTATTGGAAGGTTTTCTTTTTTAGAAAATAAAGTTAAAGAAAGAAAGTTAGATTTCAGATTGCTAAGTTTGGAACAAATGGATGCAATTTGGGAAGAGTCAAAAAGCAAATTCCCATAAATTTATTTAATTAATTTACTGTTTTTCTAAATAAATAATATAACGAACCTCCTCTAAAAACCATCCATAATGCAAGAGATGTCCAAATACAATAAATACCACTTTCAATAAAATTTAATATATATATTGTTGGTATAAATATTACAAATGTTGCTATGGCTAGTGTGTTTCTTAATTCAATAGCTCTTCCAAGACCTTTAAAAATTCCATCAAATGTAAATGCAATGGCGTTAAATGGTTGAGCAATGATAACTATCCAAAATGTACTAAGAAATATATCGTTTACCACATTATCTTGATTAAATAAATTACCAATAAAAGGATAGAAAATAGTGTACAGGATAACTAATATTAAAGATATTTTAATATTAGTTTTTAGCAGAATATTCCCTAACATTTTAAGCTTTGTATTGTTTTTTTCACCAAGAAATTTACCAGCTAAGGCGTTACCAGCATTTGAATATCCGTCTATAAAGAAGGAGGTAAAGATCCAAATATTATACCCAATGGTATAAGCAGCTAGCGAACTATTCCCATAATTATTGGCAAACCTATTTGATATTATAAATACAATGTTTAAAACCATTGTCCTTATAAACATATTGAAGAATATTAGTAACATTTCTTTAAAAAACGAATTTATTTTAGCTGATATTTTTAAATTAAATGGTGTGTACTTATACATACAGTAAACTCCACATAGTAACATTATTATTTGAGCTATTACAGATGCCCAAGCAGCTCCAGATACTCCTAATGCTGGAATATAATTCCCAACACCTAAAACAAGACAAAAATCTAACATTAGATTAAGAACCCCTCCAATCAAACTAATGTACATTGCCCAAGATGTATTTTGATATCCTCTAAATACACCAAATATTAAAGCTATTAGTAAGCTTATTGGTAATCCAATACTTCTTATTGAGAAATATTCCTTCGAGAAATTATAGGTTTGACTATTGATGTTGCCATATAAGAAATTAGCTATTGGTTGGTAATAATGAGATGTAGAAAAAGCAATTATAATTCCAGTAAACAAAGTGAGTAATAGGGTCTGAGGGATTAGGGTTGAAACCTTTTCTAGTTCATTAGATCCGTAATGTCTGCTGATTATAGCAGAAAGAGAAGTTCTCATTTGTGCAAATCCCCATATTATTGTTGCTATTAACCCAGCAGCAAGTCCAACTCCGCCTTGGGCAAGTGTTGAACCTTCTTCAATTTGCCCTATAATTGCAATGTCAGCAAGACCTATAAGCGGTTCAGTTATGTTGAATAATATTGCAGGAATTGCAAGTTGGTTAATTTCTTTATTAGAAATCATTAAAGTATTTCAGAAAGAGAGAAAGTTTCACTTAATTCTACACCTTTTTCAGAGTTTTTCAAACTGCAACATTCATTCTTTGCATCGTGTTCTAAAAAAAGTTTAAAATTATTTTTCCTTGCCAGATTAAGAAAGTAGGCTTTTTCTTTTAAAGTTAATAATGGTCTAGTATCATAACCCATTACATAAGGAAGGGGTATATGGCCAGTACTAGGAAGTAAATCAGCCATAAAGGCAATTTTTAGATCATTATAATTAATAATTGGAATCATTTGACTGTCTGTATGTCCATCAGCAAAAAACACGTCTATATTTTGAAAAATGTTTTTGGTTAATTGTTCTTTTTTAGTGACAAATTTAAGTTGTCCACTTTCTTCTATAGGAAGAATATTTTCCTTTAGAAAGGATGCTTTTTCTCTTTGATTTGGTTCAGTAGCCCATTTCCAGTGATCTTTATTCGACCAATAATTAGCGTTTTTAAAGACAGTTTCTAAATAGGTTCTTTCTTTGTTTGCCCATTTTACAGATCCGCCACAGTGATCAAAATGTAAATGGGTTAAAAATACATCTGTAATATCATTGATTCCATAGCCTGCACTTTTAAGTGATTTTTCAAGATTGTCGTCACCATGTAAATAATAATGACTGAAAAATTTATCTGATTGTTTATCACCAATTCCTGTGTCAATTAATAAAAGTTGATTTCCCTGTTCAATAAGTAGGCTTCTCATAGCCCATGTACATAAGTTATTTGAGTCAGGAGGATTTGTTCTTGACCATAGCGATTTAGGAACTACACCAAACATAGCACCTCCGTCAAGTTTAAAATTACCGGTGTTTATTACTGAAAGTTTCATTTATTTATTTTTTTCAAGTTGTTGATATATTTTTATGCATTGCATTGCTTGTTCAACATCGTGAACTCTCAATATATTCGCACCATTAATGAGTGCAAACATGTTTAAAGCTGTAGTCCCGTTTATTGCATCTAATGGTTTAATTTCCAATGTTTTACAAATCATTGATTTTCTGCTAATTCCAATTAATATAGGTTTTTTAAAATCTTTTAACTTATTAATGTTATTCATCAATTTGTAATTATGGTTAACTGTTTTTCCAAACCCAAATCCTGGATCAATTACAATATTTTTAATATTTATTTTTTTAAGTATGGAAATTTTATTTTTAAAAAAGGTTAATACTTCGTCAATTATGTTTTTGTAAATCGGATTATTTTGCATCGTTTGGGGTGTTCCTTTCATATGCATCAGTATGTAAGTAGGTTGATATTTTTCAATTGTTTCAAACATTTTATCATCCAAATTAAATGCTGAAATATCATTAACTATTCCAGCTCCTGCATTAATTGCGTATTCAGCTACTTTCCCCCTAAATGTATCAATTGAAATATTAATGTTAGGAAATCTCTTATTTATCTCTTCAATATTTTTAATTGTCCTTTTTAATTCTTCGGTCTCTGAAACAAAGTCTGCATTAGGTTTCGACGAATAACCTCCAATGTCAAATATCGAAGCTCCCTTTGAAAGGTCATTTTCTATTTTTTTTAAAATTTTATTTAAATTGACATTTTTTCCGCCATCGTAAAATGAATCTGGTGTTGTATTTATTATACTCATTATTTTAGGAGTTGACAAATCAATTATATTTCCTTTACACTTTATGGAATAATTATCAAGTAAATATGTATCTTTCACCGCTTTAAATAATGATTAGTATTATGTCAAATACATCTGCAGAGTACGACAAAGTTATTTCCAAATGTACAGAGATTTTTAAAAACAAGACCATTGATTACGGAACAGCTTGGAGAATTTTAAGAACCAGTTCATTAACAGATCAAATATTTATAAAAGCAAATAGGATTAGAACTATTCAGGTCTCAAATCTTTCAAAAGTTGATGAAGGAGTTGAACCAGAGTTTGTTGGGATTATTAATTATTGCATTATGGCTTTAATACAATTGGACCTTAAAAACGACAATAGACTTGAACTACCCTCTGAAGAAACATTAACGTTATATCAAAGTAAAATTAAATTAGCTAAGGAGTTAATGGAAAATAAAAATCATGATTATGGTGAAGCGTGGAGAGATATGAGAGTTTCATCTCTTACAGATTTAATTTTGATGAAAATTTTAAGAGTTAAGCAAATTGAAGATAATAGCGGTAAAACAATTGTTTCTGAGGGCATAGACGCTAACTATTTTGATATGATGAACTACAGTATTTTCGCATTAATACATTTAAACAATAATAAATTTTAAAATGAATAAACAAGTTTTAAGTTGGGTAATAAGAATTTTAGTTTCGATTTTATTTATTGTTTCAGCCTATGCAAAAATATACCACGAACCTTCAGCTTACTTTTCAATTACTACATTTGAAGCCAAACAGTTAGTGCCTCTTGGTTTTAGTTCATTTCTATCAGCCCTAATTTCTAGGATATTAATTGCTTTAGAGTTCTTTTTAGGTGTTTTTATATTACTACCGTATTACTTTAAAAGAATTATTTTACCAGGAACAATTCTTATTTTAGCAGCATTTTGTATTCATTTAGGTATTCAAATTATTCTTACAGGGAACAGTGGAAATTGTGGTTGTTTTGGTACGCTACTACCTATGACCCCTTTAGAGGCCATCATTAAAAATATTTTAGCAATTGGTCTTTTACTTGCTTTATATAAGTTAAATAATTTTAAAAAATATACTTCGAAAAGTAAGTATCTTTTAGTATCATCATATATTGGATTTGTAATTTTATTATTCATTTATATTCCTATTAGGTCAAGTAATTCTGCTGAGTTAAATATGGATGTAAATACTTTAGAAGATTTATCCAATAATGGTCCTCAACAAATGGTATCTGAGTTTGGTGAAACTCTTCCATTTGCTGACAAAGGAAGAATTCTCTTATGTTTTTTTGCTGCAGGTTGTGATCATTGTAGATCAACTATTAAATCTATTGATTCATTGATTCAAATAACACCTGACTTTCCAAGAGTTGAAATCATTTTTATGGAGGAAGAAGTAGAAAAAATACCTGAGTTTTTCGAATACGCTGGAAATAAATATAATTACCAAATATTAGATATTGCAAGTTTCTACAATGTTTTGACATGGGAACGTGACACCCCAGGTGTTTTTTATATGTGGAATGGTAATATTATAAAAGAATTTGATGGAATTGCAGAAAAATCCTTTAACGCTAAAGATCTAGTTGAAGCAATTAATAATTATAATTAAAGCTCTTGAAAATACTAAAGTTGTACTTTCGTTAACTTTAAATAAATTATCATTATGAGAAAGAAAATTGTGGCAGGAAATTGGAAAATGAATCTTGATGATTCTCAAGCCTCTGAATTATTTAATCAACTTAATAAAATGCCACATTTTGAAAATGTTGAGATTATTATAGCCCCTGCTTACATCTACCTATCTAAGTTCTCACAAAGCACATCAAATATCAGTGTAGCTGCTCAAGATGTTTCTGAAAATGATAATGGTGCGTATACTGGAGATGTTTCTAGTACAATGTTGTCATCTCTAAACGTAAAATATTGTTTAGTTGGTCATTCTGAAAGAAGAAATATTCATCAAGAGACAGATGATTTAATATTTAAAAAGGCTAAGGCATTACTAAAAAATGGCATAACTCCAATATTTTGCTGTGGTGAGTCGATTGAGGAAAGAAATAACAAACAAGAATACGAAACAGTAAGAAAACAACTGTCTTTGATTATTAATAATTTAAGCGAAGATGAAATTTTAAACACTGTTATTGCCTATGAGCCAGTTTGGGCTATTGGAACAGGCTTAACTGCAAGTTCAACAGATGCACAATTAATGCATAATTATATACGCTCTTTAATAGAAAAAAAATTTAGTAACAACATTTCTTCTCAAATTTCAATTTTATACGGAGGAAGTTGTAAGCCTGAAAATTCAAAAGAGCTATTTTCTCAAAAAGATATTGACGGCGGATTAATTGGAGGAGCGTCCTTAAGTGCCGATTCATTTATTTCTATTGTAAATTCTTTTTAGTTTGGATTATATTGAAGTAAAGCTTTCCCTTTTTAAATACGATCATATTTTAGAACTTCTAAAACAAGATCTTTGCGAAGTTGGTTTTGAAAGTTTTGTAGATAAAAGCTTCTCAATTTCTGCATTTATTCCTAAAATAAATTACTCCAAAGATTTATTTGATACTAAGTCTTTAAAATATAAAAGATTTATCAAGTCTACAGAAATTATAGTACACCCTTATCAAAATTGGAATAAATCTTGGGAGTCAAACTTTAAACCTATACATATTAATGAGCATTGTGTAATTAGAGCGTCTTTTCATAGTTCATTTGGTTTAAACTACGAGATTGTAATAGATCCCAAAATGTCTTTTGGAACAGGTCACCACCAAACAACAAGATTAATCGCTATTGACTTATTTAGTCAAATAGTAGACGGCAAAAAGGTATTGGACTTTGGATGTGGGACAGGAATTTTATCAATTTTAACTGAAAAATTGAATGCTAAAGAAATTGACGCTATTGAAATTGATCCTAATGCTCTCATTAATGCTCAAGAAAATGCAAAAAAGAATAATTGTAATAAAATCAATTTCTTTCTTGGTGATGGAAATCAAGTTCCCAAAGTGGCATACGATTTGATTCTAATAAATATAAATAAGAATACAATTATAGATCAATATAAGTATTTGAAAAAAGTAATGAAAAAAAACACTATTGTTTTATTTTCTGGTTTCTTTAAATCAGATATAAAATCAATTGAAAATATGGGGTTGAAAAATGAATTAATTACATTATATTCAAAATTAGAAAATAATTGGGCTCTTCTTGTTATGAAACGTAAATAGTATGGTAAATAGGTATTGTATATTAATGTTATTTGTTGTATTTAATTTCATTGCTTTAAGTCAAGTAAGAAAATTTACACCTGAACCTGAAAAATTTCTAAAGGAGTTGCAATCCTGTATTGGTGAGGCTGATAAATCGAAAGCTAAAAATTTTGTAAAATCTTTTGAACCCTTTTGGTTAGGTGAATTTTTTACACCTGATTTGAAAGCTCATGTTTATGCTACATCTAATTTAATGGGCGAAAAAGGAATGAGAGTCAAACCTGACTATCTTTCATACTTTAATTCATTGCTTTATTTTTCAAAAACAGGATTAGACGCTAAAACTTTTGAAGATTGGCACAGTACATTAGATAAAGTAATTAATAAATTGTCTAAAAAAAGAATATCTAGTTTTCTACAAACTTCAGAAAATTTATTTAAAGATAACTCCATCTTCACTTCTGGAAGTACTAAAGGATCAACAACATGGAAAACATCAAACCTTGATTTTGAAATTTCTTACGAAAAAGTTCCAATTTTTTACTTCAAGAATACAGACTTAAAATGTTTTTCAAAAAATGACAGTTCAATTATATATGAAACATCAGGAAGTTTAATGCCTTTGACTAATATGTGGCTTGGAGAAAAAGGTAAAATTGATTGGCAAAGAGCAAGGTTAGATAAAGAAAAATTTTATGCTAAGTTTAATTCTTACAATATTTCTCTTAAGAGTGCTTCATTAATTATTGATTCAGTACTTTTTTACAGCAGTTATTTTCCAGATGCTCCAGTAAGGGGGAAACTTACAGAAAAAGTAATTTCTAACCTTGGCTATAAAAAGGTAAAGTATCCAAATTTTGAATCTTACGATAAACGTCTTTTAATTAAAAATGTTTTTCCAAATGTAGATTATGATGGTGGCTTTTCCATTAAGGGAAGAAGTCTATTTGGTGCTGGATCAATAGATAATTTAGCTAAATTGACAATTAAATATCAAGACGAGGAATTTTTACTTGCAGAGTCAATTAATTTCATTATTAATGATGAAGAAATATTTGCAGAGCAAGCTAAGGTGAAAATTTTAATTGAAAGTGACTCAATTATTCATCCTGCTGTTGGATTAAATTATTCGGATAAAATTAAAACACTTACCCTTAACAAGGGTGATAAAGGTATTTCTGCGGCTCCTTTCTTTAACAGCTACCATAAATTGGATATGTATCCCCAATCTATGACTTGGAAAATAGGAGATCCAATTATTGAGTTTCATCCTTTAAAAGGTACTTTGGACGAGGAAGGCGCATTATTTGCTTCACTAAACTTTTTTGATTCTAAAGTTTATCAAAAACTAACTGGGGAAAATGGTAATCCGCTAATAAAGATTAAAAAATTCTCAAAAGAATACGGGTCAATCACTTTCCCTTCTGTTGAGCTAGCCAATTATATGCGCGAAAGTATAGTTGATTTACAGTTCCTTTTGTATGAACTTACAGAATTTGGTTTTATTAATTATGATGATGAAAGAAAAACAGTGACATGTTCGCAAAAAATGTTTGATTACATAGATGCTAGATCTGGGAAAAAGGATTATGATAGAATTATAATAAAATCCAAGGCAAAAGTAAATGCAACCTTAAGTTTAACTTCACTTGACTTAAAGTTAAATGGCGTAGATAGAGTAGCGTTAAGCTTAGCAAAAAAGGTTTGGATAAAACCTTTGAATAATAAGTTGCTAGTTAAAAATAATAGAGATTTTGACTTTGATGGGCTGATAACAGCAGGAAAAACCCAATATTATGGTACTGGTTTTTCTTTTAAATATGATGATTTTAGAATAAATATTGCTCATTGTGACTCTATGTTCATTTGGGCAGATTATAAAGAATCTAAGAAAGTGGGTCAACTAGTTAGATCACCATCAATTATTGAATCTTTGAGTGGTTTTATTTTGATTGATGGTGCAGAGAATAAGTCGGGTAGAGACACTTCAATGCATGCATATCCAAAACTACAATCCAACGTAGATACTTATGTGTATTATGATAATCCTTCCATACTTAACGGGATATACTCTAGAGATAATTTTATGTTTATTATAAAACCATTTACAATGGATAGTCTTGATAAACTACCTAATGAAAGTATTTCTCTCACCGGTGAATTTAAATCAGGAGGTATTTTTCCTGATTTTAATGATTCATTGTCAATACAAAATGATTATTCATTAGGCTTTATAAGGAGTACACCTACAGATGGATTTAATATATATGGAAAAACAGCTAATTATGATAATGAAATACGCTTGTCTGGAGATGGTTTAAAAGGCTCTGGAATAATTGATTTTTTTACTTCAACAGCTTTATCAGACGATGTTACTTTCTTTCCTGACTCACTTGCAGCCTTTGCTCACACATATACAAATCAAAAAAAAGAGACAGATCCAGAAATACCTTTAGTGAAAGGTATTAATTGCAAGGTAACATATGTTCCTAATGAAGATTTATTTTATGCCAATACAATTGAAGATAAATTTATATTTTTTGATAATGAAGAAGCAGATTTGGTAGGAGGGGTAATACTTGGTCTTGATGGTATGTATGGAAATGGTACAATGCGATTTGGAAAGGGGGAAGTTCAATCTCTTGAATACACCTACGAGACTGACGCTATACTCGCAGATACCTCCGACTTTAGATTGGTTTCATCTGAAGAAAATTTAGATGCTCTTGCATTTAAGACACAAAATCTAAATGCTAGAGTTGATTTTTCAACAAGGATTGGGGAGTTTAAATCAAATTCTGGCGAAAGTTTTGTGACATTTCCCGAAAATGAATACATATGCTACATGGACAAGTTTAATTGGTTTATGGATACTGATGATCTTGAAATGGAGAATAGTAAACAAGCTGTTGCGGACATTAATATTGATACAGATCTTGATCTTGCAACTTCGAATTTTTATTCGATTAATCCTGATCAAGATTCTATTAATTTTGGATCTTCTAAAGCAAGATTTGATGTGAGAAGGAAGAAAATATATTGTAAAAATATCGAATTTATAAAAATTGCAGATTCAAGAATCATTCCTGATAGTGGCGATATTGTTATAAGAAAAAAAGCTAAAATTGAAAAGCTTGAAAATTCAATGATATTAACTAATGACGTTACAAAATATTATCAAATATATAATGCAGAAGTAGAGATAAATACTAAGCACGACTATATTGCCTCGGGAACTTATGACTACATAGATATTAATGAAACCATTCAACCCTTATTTTTTAAAGAGCTAAGACCAGATACCACTAATCAAACATTTGGAACTGCTACTATCGATGAAGAAATGGGCTTCAAATTAAGCCCTAATTATGATTTTTTTGGAGAAGTCAATTTAGCTTCAACCATTAAAAATCTAGAATTTTCTGGAAAATTTAAAATGAATCATTCTTGTGATTATTTGCCCAAACAATGGGTTGACTTCACATCCAATATTGATCCCAAAGAAGTCATGATTCCTATTCATAAAGACACAACATCTTCAAAGAATGATCCAAAACGGATATACTCAGGAATTATATTTAACACAACAGATTCAATTTCTCTTTATGCTTCATTGTTATCTTCTAAACAAAATAATTCTCACATTGATCTAATAAATGCAACAGGATTGTTGAACTATGATGCCAATACGGAAGAATATCAATTATCTAATTTAGATAAATTAACAGAGTATAAATTACCTGGAAAATATGTCTCTTTAAATACGAAAACTTGTAGGTTAAAGGCTGATGGTGAATTTAATTTTGGTATTGAACTTGACCAAGTTGATGTTAAATCTGCAGGTGAGATTAAGTTTAACCCCAAAAAATGGGAAACAGATGTCAAATCTTCAGTTCTTGTAAAATTTCCTATCAATAACCAGGCTTTAGAAAAAATGAGTATGGAGATTTTAGAATTTCCCGATCTAAGAGCTTTAGATGTAAGTAATTCTTATTATGAAAAGGCTTTAAGGGAATTAGTTGGAATTGAACAAGCTGATAAAATGGTCTCCGATTTAACAATCAATGGAAAAGTGAAAAAATTTCCTGAGCTTTTAGAAGTTCCATTATTTTTTGGTGATTTAAGGTTAAGATGGAATTCTAAAAAGAACGCATTTATATCATACGGTAATATAGGTATTGCCAATATAAATAAGAAGCAAATCATGAAGTATGTAAAAGGAAAGGTTGTCATTTCTAAAAGGTTGACAGGAAATGATATTACTATTTATTTAGAGTTAGATGAAAAAAATTATTACTACTTTAATTATAAAAATGGCTTAATGCAAGTTTTTAGTTCGAATGAAGAATTCAATACTGAAATAAGTGAAACCAAAAAAGACGATACTAAGTTTAAAGTTAAAGATATGGCTGATTATCAGTTTATGCTAGGGACTGAAAAACAATACAAATCATTTAAAGCTGCTTACATGAAATAATATGCAAGAGATTTTTGAATTTCATAATGTTTTAGCTGTTATATTAGCTTATTTAATAGGTTCTGTTCCTTCTGCCGTTTGGATTAGCAAATGGTTTTTTGGTGTTGATGTAAGAGATTATGGAAGTAATAATGCAGGTGCTACAAACACATTTAGAGTAATTGGAAAATTTGCAGGTTTTTCGGTTTTATTTTTGGATATTTTAAAAGGTTGGGCTTCTGTAAAGTTGCTAACCATATTTTTAGTTCAATACCATCCAGAATCAGAAGCATTTATTAATATACAATTAGTAATTGGTATCTCAGCTGTTTTGGGGCATGTTTTTCCAATTTATGAACAATTCCAAGGTGGTAAAGGTGTAGCAACACTAATGGGTATTATTTTAGCTATTAATTTTTCTGCAGCTATAGGTTGTGTTATCATTTTTCTCCTAATTTTTATATTTACTAGTTATGTTTCATTAGGTGCTATGATTGCAGCTTTTTTCTTTCCTGTAATTACTATTTTTATAATCAAAGCTGAATCTCCAGCACTTATTTATTTTTCAATCTTCATCTCTATATTAGTAATTACAACCCACAAAAAAAATATTTTGAGATTATTAGATAGGGAAGAAAATAAAATGGCAATTAAGCTTAAAAAGAATAAGAATTTATAAAATGGATATTAAGCCTAAAATATCGTTATTTACAATTATAATATTTGTTCTTCAAACTTCATATAATGCTCAATTTAGTTCTGAAAAGGAGAGGATGGATCATGCAAATAAATTATTTGAAGATCAATTTTTCATTGAAGCTGAGCCACATATGCTTCATTTTTTAAGTACAAAAAGTAATTCAGAATTTAATTTCAAATACGGAGTTTGTGCTCTGTTTAAATATGCAGATAAATCAAAATCATTAAGATATTTAGAAAAGGCTGTAAAAGATTCAAAGGTTGATCCAAGAGCATTTTTTTATTTAGGAAAGGCAAACCATCTTAATTATTTATTTGCTGATGCTTTAACTGCATATAATAAGTTCAAATCTTTAGTTGCTGAAAAAGAAAGTAAAAAACTTGAAGTAGACATGCATATTCACATGTGTGAAAGTGGTCAAGGATTAATGAAAAATCTTTCTGATTTAATTGTCCAAGAAAAAACATCAACAGGAAAAGACAAGTTTCAATATAGCTATGATTTAAATGAAATTGGAGGAAAAATTTTAATTACTGATCAATTTCAATCAAAAATGGACGAAAAACTTGATTATAAATCAATTATATATTTTCCACCTATTGGACAAGATGTACTGTTTTTCTCAAGTTACGGCAAAGATGGTGAAACTGGATTAGACATTTACTCTGTAAATAGAGAATCAACAGGTGAATGGTCAGAGCCAGTTAAACTTCCTGAAAGTATAAATACACCTTATGATGATAGCTATCCTTACTTAAAACCTGATGGAAAAACACTTTATTTTTCTTCCAAAGGTCATAACTCTATGGGAGGATACGATATTTTCCGTTGTAGTTTTGATAAAATTGCTGGTAATTATGGGCCTGTAGATAATCTAGATTATAAAATAAATACACCATCAGATGATATACTTTATATTGTTGATGACAATAATGAAAATGCATACTTTTCGTCCGATAGATCTTCTGATGGGGGGCTAATTGATGTATATAAAGTA
>MDTC01133915.1_pt1 | contig 32672 bp, 41 predicted proteins | sample 811181 | NCBI WGS metagenome assembly MDTC01 (sample SAMN05326644, study PRJNA326480) | marine metagenome | isolation source: seawater | place: Pacific Ocean: North | collected 2011
AGTTTGCCTTAGTTTTGGATCACTTGGGCCATAGCCTGTAATATAATAATCTGGTTTATTTTCTTCATCCCCGGTCATACCACCGGCAGCGTGATACATTCCAAGGGCAAATATACTAGATGGCCCTAATGCCGTAGCGATAGCTTGCCTTCTGTGAATACCACCTTTTCTAAGATTATCTCTTACTTCCTTAACCATAAAAGGTGCTAAGATACTACTTCTTTCAAGTATTCTTCTAACAATCTGTGTTGGAGTTTTATAAAATGGGATCCATATTTTCATAACCGGAAAGTTTAAAAATTTACCAAATGCAGAAAAACTCTCCGGCAGATCATCTTGGAAAGTTATCATTCTGGCAAACTGACTTGCCTCTTCAAAAGTTTCTCTATCGCCTCTTGTAGTATAATATTTTGTTAGTGCTTGTTGTTTAGCGTCTGCAAGTGCATCAAAATAATCTGTAGCTACTTTGCCATCTGACTTTTTATATTTAGTTGGGTCTGCATCATATTGGTTCATAAGATCATTAAAGGTCTCACTTTTTTTTCTAAAGGCAATAGCCTCCATTTCCATACCTCTAGCCATACCTTTAAAAAATTCATCTATAGCTAACATAGGACGATAGCCGGCCATTCGCATTGTTACACCAAAGTAATCAATCACATAACTCATAGCAGTTTCTGTACTATTACCTAGATCCCCAAACCCTTTCTTGTGCAAACCAAAAGCAGATCCAGATATAGATCTCTGATCAACATCTAATTTAGAAACATTGTCTACCATAGATTTTTCATTTTTAAGGGCAAAAGCCATACCCTTTACGGCTTGTGTAAAGTATTGAGGTACTGCTCTATACATAGCAAAAGCCTCGCCAAACCTTCCGGCCATCATTCTTTCTAACGGCATTAAGGTCATAAAGCCTAACTGACCGGCAGTATTAAAAGCGTGAGTTGATATAGAAGATAATAAAGTTGTTTGATAAAGTTCTACTAGAGCTCTGGAAGTTACAGATCCGGCGTGCATCAACCAACCTTTAGTAAATGCAGTTTGTGATCCGTCTTGTGGTAATCTACTAAATTTCTCTGCTAGTATCTTTGCATTTGTAATACCACCATTTTGCTCTAAAAATTGTACTGCATTTTTTTCATTAATAATAAATGTGCCATCCTGTGGTATCATTGTTTTTATTGGATTGCCATCGCCGTCAACACCAACAAGATGATCATTCATTAGATCTCTCATATGATTTTTACCGGCTTTTGATTGACCAACTATTAATCTTTGACTTACTAAGGCTCTTGCTAAGTCGGCCTCATTACCGGCTAGACTAATACTAGCATAACCCATCAAGCCTATAGCTTGTTGTAGTTTAGCAAGCGTTACAACATTGCCGTCTTTCTTATAATCTCTTAAAAGTTTATGAGCCATTAACTGAAAACTCATTAAGACTTTTCTTGCTGCAATGCTTTCTGCATAACTAAGAGGTCTATCTCCCGGTTTTCTTTGTAGTAAATTTATAAAGGCTTTTGTTGATCCGATTTTCTGTGCATCGTTCAACATTTCCTTAAATGTTACGCCACCTTCTTTAACAAAAGTTTTAGTGCCATCCTCGTTTTCAATAACTTTTGTTAGTTTTCTTGGCTCTATTCTAATTTTTTTGCCATCTAGTTTTTCATCTTTGTAGAGCTTATAAACCTCTACCATCATAGTTTTTAAAGCAGTATCTAAGTTACCACTTTCTTTATACCCTGTTTCAAACTTACCCATATTAAGTAGTTTGATGTCTGCATCTTTGATGTCATCTGGATTTTTAAATGCAAATTCTGAAAGTAATTGTAGTTCTTCTGCTTTAGCAGGCCGAACAAAAACATTACCTTCATCATCTACTTTTCCTAAAGGATCGCCTTCCAAAGGAGGATCGCCCTCATCTGGTTTTTTTTCTTTAAATACTTTTGGCTTGTTTACATTTGGCTTTGCCGGTTCTATGATTTCTCCGGCTTTATTTTTTTTTGGTTCTGGATCTGATAGTAGATAATCGTCTACCTTTTTGCCAACATCGGAAAGAACTTGTGTACCTTTTTTAGCTAAGTTCTTTATTGGCCCAAGCATTGCTACTTGAGTATATTCATCAGTTAATTCTGTTTTTTCTTCTTCAATTAGATCCCTTCTAATATTGGCACCATCTCCAATAGTGTCAGTAGTAGTATTTTCTGGAAAGGGATTATCTCTATTGATCGCCATCTTTATCCCCTCCCGGATCTATTAATTGGTCTGTTTCTTGTTTTGCCCCTGTTGTCTTTCTATTATCTTCTGTAACAACATTGCTCCCAGATCGTGAGCTCTTGCTCTGTCCTTGAGGGTTCTGAAACTTTGAGACGAGTTCGTTGATTGCATCTCTTCGTTCTTCAATTGCTTTTTTGTAGTCTCTGACATCTGTTAAATCTACTCCTTTCCTTTTTACTATATCACTATCTTTGATTTGATTAAAGCTCCAAACAGCTGCTTGAGTTTCTTTAGGTGTCCAACCCAACTCATTAGCAATTTCTGTTATTATTCTTTTACCTTCTGCCATAGAACTATTGTTAACTTGTGCTTTTTCTCCAAACAATATTTGGATCATATGCCTATCCATTGTAACAACTTCATCAGTTCCTTCAAACATTGCCTCAACAAAGTCTGGAACTTTATTACCACCTAAATAAGTTTTTATACCAAAGGTAGTTTCTGTAGGCTCATAACCCATTCTTTCCCGGATACCTTTTTGAGTAGCAAGTTTCCCGGTAGCAGATGGATCTACACCTTCTAACCTTCTAAGATTACCTATTACTCCAGATAATAGAGGTAAATGATGTTCTGTTGGATTTACTACATTTTTAGTTTTTGCTTGTAATTTTTTAAAAGTGCCGTGTGTTTTAAGATAATCATACGCCATCATAGCTCTAGCTATATTCTCATCTACAGAGGCTTGTTGTGATGTCACTCCAATAAGTTCTTTAAATAATTGTGCATCCTCTCCAAACAATTCTTCTATTGTTTCATTGTGCCTAGTATACCAAGTTCTAGCGTCCTCGGATATTTTCGCACCTTCAATTAGTTCTTCTTTAGATGTAGCTAGAGAAAATGTTTTAGTATTCTTTTCAAATGGATTATCTGGAATAGGAAAAGGCTCTGGTTTGTTCGCAGTATTATCTACATTAGTTCCCGATCTAATCTGTTTTACCTTATCTATACCTTTCTTAGCGACATCAACACCTACTTCTGTTGCTCTTGTTATACCACTACCTAACACGGCTCCGGCAGTAAACATTGCTCCACCTTGAAGTTTGCTATATTCTTCTTGGACATCTGCATCTATACTAACATTCTGCCTTACTGCATCGTCTAGCAATGTATATGCCCCGGCATCTGCACCTACAATCACTTGCATTGTAGTAGGCTTACCAAATATCTTTTTCATTAATGATTTTTTTATTGCCTCTTTTGTTGCTCTTTTGCCTAAATACTTTGGTATAAGTGCTAGTCCTAATGTAGTTAATCCAAAGTAGTTCGCTGCATCTTGGAATGTGTAGTACAATCCTGTCTTGAAGTTTTTAAAAAGTAATCCTTCTCTATTTGAAGTTTCCATAAGATAGTAAAATGATTGTGCAACCTCCTTCGGGAGATCTCCCATCCTTGTGTAGTCTGCAACAAAGTAACTTAGATTGTTATTAACAGAACTCATCCAATCTCTACCCCATTCTGCATAATCATTATCAGACATTTTTTCTCCTTTAATGTCCGGATCTTGATTAACAACTAAATTTTTAGTGAGATCAATTTTATTATCAGTAAGATATGTATGCATAATTTTAGATGCAGTAATCCAATTCTTGTCTGTAATCTGAGATCCCTCTTTCATCTTCCTTACTTTGTCAATCTCTTCTGGATCTAGTGCTGCATCCGGGAAACCAAATACTCTTAATCTTTTTGCATCGTAGGTCTGTGCCTCATCGCTATCTACATCCATCATCCCGGGATAACCTTGTTCCATAGGAACATCGCCATCTTCTATGACTTGAGTATTCTTCTTTTTATCAAAGTAAATAAATCGGTTCCCATTTCCGAACTCTTCGGCGTTAGCCTCTTCCATATATATTTTACTAAATAATTCTAATTCACTCATTATGGACTAGGCTCCCATCCCGGTATCATATTTCTAGGATTAGCTTTATTATAATCTGCTATCCTTTTATTAAATGATTTAAATTCGTCTGCTTGTTCTTGATCGCCATCTCTAATAAATTTTTCAATCATTTGATCTGCAGCTTTTTTAGTACCCCCTTTTGTATTTACCCAATCCATTAACTCTGCATATTCTTTTCCATAAAACTCTTTATCGGTATCAAAAACAAAGTTATCTATATTAGCAGTAACCCACTCAACGGCATCAAAGGTTCCTTCTCCTTGAAACTCATCTCTTTTTCTTAAAAGTTGACTTTCAAATCTTTTGTATATTGCTAGTTTACCTTTTTTAAGATCGCCGGCTCCATAGATAGCGTTAGTAGGTATACCCATTCTAGCTCTGATTATTGCTTGTGCCTCTTTAAAATTTTTATCTCCCTGTGCTTGATATAATTTAGAATATTCTAGGTATGCTTTTCTTGTAAGCGTTCCGGCACTATACAATAGATTTATATCTGCCGTGTTATATTCTGGGTTTTCTCTATTTAGATCATTAACAAGAGCAATTTCTGTATCTAACTGAGTAGCAGTTTCTATAATAGGTATACCGGCTTTTAGGTTCTCTAATGCCTGTACATTCTTTTGATAGTCACTTCCAACGCCTGTATCTAGACCTTCTGATTTATATGTAGCTAGTAAAACTTCCATTTGATTAAATATATCATTTTCATTATCCGGTGTAATGGATTGACTTAAATTAAAAAAATCATTGTTTTTAATTCTAGATCTATCTTTTCTAATTTTATCTGCCATATTAAGATTAGAAGTGTTGTATTCATTTTCTGCTTTCTTCTCATCTCTTATAGCTTTTAAAATATCTAATGTATCATTGCTATCTCCAATGACTAAAGCGTTTACAACTTCTTTTGGAATTGCACTTAGTTGTTTTTTTTGTGCATCGCTTGGTATTCTAAGAGTTCCATCTTTCTTAGTAAGTGAAGATATAATCTTAGCAGCCTTCTTAATATTGTTTACAAGTACCTCTGGATTTTCATTCTCAAGCATATGTTTTTTAATAACTACCATTTGAGCATTTAAAACTGCTTTATTAAAATCATCTCGCATCTGTCTTATAGCCGGACTTTTAAAACCAAGACCGGGCATCTGTGCAATTATAGAGGCAAACTTGTCATCTATTCTTTTGTTGCCAACTATACTTCTAATTGCAATTTCATCTTTAACAACTTTGCCATCTTTATCTTTTATACCTTCCTTACTTAGTATTTCTGCATTTACTAAATATTGAATTTCATTAGGCAATCCTTCAAAGAAAGTTTCTGTGGTAACTGTAAATTCTGCTTTTCTTTTATCTCTTAGTTTAGCTAATTCTGATCTTGCATAATCCTGGCCCTGTGAGTATGCAAACAAAGATAATTCTGAATTTAGCAGTTTACCTACAAACTGATCTTGATCTGCTAATGTCTCTGTGTAGCCATCAACAACATCCTGTAATTGATCTTTGATATCTGCATATGGAGTGTCGTTCTGCTCGGCTATAGTTATAAGTGAGAGTATTTCTTTTTTAGCAAGAGTTTCAATTGTCTTACTAGCACTATCAAGATAAAAGGCTTTAGCAGTTTTACCAAAGACGCTATAGCTATCGCCGACACCTTCTAATTTTTTTAGATCTCGTTCTGCTATTTCTTGTTGTTCATCAGATCTTTGATCTTCCGGTATAGCTCTGGCATCTTCAATGCCTCTATTGTAGTTATATATATCTTCTAGTTGTTCTAAGCCGGGAGCATTTTCTACTCCATATCTTTTTGCTCGTTCTTTGACTACGCCTTCTAATTGACCAAACACAAATTTATTCATAGCAGCAAGATCATTTGCCATTTGTTTTTGTGATTGGATTAGAGATCGTTCTGCAGCGAAATCAATTCGGGGTATGTTTAGTTGTCCTACCCTTCTTCTCTCATATACCTTTGCCTCTGCCATAGACTTACACTACCTTTTTAAATTCAAGACCAAGAACACTATAGTCAACGGCTAAGAAGTGATCTGAATGATCAACTGCTTTTGGAAATTTTTCTAATACTTCTTGAGCAATTACTCCTATGTATTTAGTTTTATCCCAAATGTAATTAAACATATACAAATTCAATCCTGTCTCGTGATGTACTCCAACTTTCTTAATGTTTTCTTTTGCTCTTATATCACTTGTTGTCGTTGTCTTACTCATATTCGGAAATAAACTTGGGGCAGCAGAAGGCCCATAAGTTAATCCAACAGTAGCAACATTTGTAAACACTCCGGCCATTGCACTTTTCTTAGCAGTTCTAAGAGCATTCTCTCCGGCTACTCTATAATTCGCTGCTTGGAACTGACCCATTTGAGTTGATATGGTTGCATTGTCTCTGGCTACTGTAAAATCGTTTACTGCCTCTCTAAGTGAATAACCCATAAGAATATCTGTTGTATCTCCTGTAGAGTACGGGTTCATATTTCCAGATCCGGCACGGGCATTAAGAGTAGCCATAGTTTTGTTTAGTTGTTTTAAATCTTCTATTCCTTTTTCTTTATAGTTAATTGCCTCTCTTCTACCTTGGATCTCTGCCTCACGAGCTCTAGCCTCCATCAATCCTTTCTCGGCCTTACCGGCATCAACAGTTGCCATATATTGTAAAGCAGTTCCTCCGATTGCAGCTGCCAAAAGTACAGGTTCTAATCCACTCATTTTACTCTCCTTCTATTGTCCAACACTAACCTTATAATCTAAACTCAAAACAGTTAAGAATACCGGTTGGTCTTGTGATATTGTTATTCTTGCCTCTTGGTTATAACCTAAAAATCCCGGAGTTTTAGTTACTCCTGTATAACTGAATACTCCTCCCACCCCACTTGCCGGGTAAGTGTTAAGAGGTATTTGTCTGCCATTAATTGTAATATTTTGTGTTTTATAAAGTACAGGAGTTATCTCTAATATTCTTTTCTTCATTCCTTGGATAACGCCGGAAGGCAATCTTGTTTCTACAGATTGTGTAACGACATTTATAGTAAAGGGTAAACCACTTTCTACATATGAGGTTGGTGCAATTGATGTTGTAAAGTTACCACCGGATACAGTTGATCTAGGATCTACTATATCATCTCTAATAACATCTACTGACTTACCATCCAAATGCGATAGTCCTCCATAGGTAGTTCCGGAGAACCCACTCGTAACTTGAACACCACTATCTGTTGTGAAGTCGTCATCAAATACCTCTACAAAATACTTGTCAGATCCACCTATGTTTCTTTTAACAACAACAAAGATGTCATCTAGATCTGTGCTAACATCTGTAAAAACACCATCAGTAACCAATAAAGATGGTGCTACAATGTTCTGTCCTTTGTTTAACATATAGGCAGCAATACCACCAATAGCACTTTGACTTGCAGATCTATAACCAGATGCATCAGTACCATTTAAGACCATAAGCAAGTCTCCTTCGGTAGTATCTGTAGCTCTTCTAAGTGCTAATCTTTTTGGATCTACAATTAAATGTGACGCTAAAAGAGAAATGTTATTTGCAACATAAGATAATTCAACATCAGAAAACAATAACTCTCTTATACTTTTACCCTGTCTTTGAATAAATAAAGTACCACCTTCGGCAGCTTGTGGTCTTATGTTAGGCTTTGCTCCTCTTTTTGTTGCAGACTTAATAACAATATTGCTTGGTGTAATAGGATCTAGATCGCCCTGTGGTACAAAGAACTCGGAACCGGTTGTGAAAATCTGGAGATCTCTCCCGGATCTAAGAGCCGTAATAGAGTTAACTTGGTCTGTAGCCAAAGTAACCTTTAGTGCATCATCGTCTAAACCTTCTGCAGCTTTGAAGTTAAAGAAATCATTTACCTTAGATCCAAATAATGTTGAAGGCAAAGATGCCGATCCACCAAAATATAATCTGCCTTCGTGAAAGGTTGCCGTCCTCGGCCACCCTCTCTGATCTGACCAACTATCTTCATAACCTCTTTCAATAATATAAGTATTTGATGCTATAGCAGTAGTATCAAAAAAAGGAACTTCTGTTATTCCCTTTACTTCAGTACCAGATATGAACTGAGTAATCCTTAATCTTCCAAAGCCGTCATCTACTTCAACAAACTGATCTACATCTGTGCTTTGAAAAATACTTGAGCCGGCAGTAAGGGTAACTGTTCCGTCTACTTTATTAGGAGTTAATGTTGTTGTTGGTCTGGTAGTAACTAATGTAAAAGCGTGTCTTGGAATTGTTAGTGATCCGGCAAGACTTGTAGCCGTCCAATCATTATCTGTTGCACCTCTTACTAAACTAAATGGTCTAAAGGAAGGATGAACACAAATTAAAGTATCTGCACTTTGTGTATAGTACATTTGATTGATATCAAAACTTGTTGTTCCATATAAAGTTCCGACACCATATTCTAAGTAATCATCCCCAGATCCATTTATATTAGTAATGAGTTGTTGATCTTTATATATTCTAAATCTAATTTTTGCATTAGGCATAGTAGTTATAGTAGCCGATGCAATTACCATAAAGTTTGATGATGTACTAAATTCAAACGGGATAAGCATATGTCCATTCTCTGGACTATCGCCTGTTATGTCTTGTATAAATCTTAATCCCGGTCTACGACTAAAACCACCTTGAGGCTCAAAGATTACATTAGTAGCCTCTGATACAGAATTGTAATATTGTTGTAGATCTACCCTTCCTCTTAATAAAGGATCCATCTCTCCAACTGTAAAAGAGGCTTGGTATTGTTGTATTCTGCTCATCTAATATCTGTAAGCAAATAATCCCCAATCACTTGAGGTGTTTGCCCTCCACTATCTATTGCACAGGCTTGTCTAAAAAAACCACCTCTCAATCCTTCTGCTGCCGTTCCGAGGGCAACTGTTCTCCAATACTCTGCTTTTGTTGTCTGATCTGTTATAGCCTCGGCAATATGCCAAGCCATCTGATATGCAAGTAAGGTAACAAAGTAAACAGGCATATTACCTTCACTTACTGTTTTCTGATAATCTATGTGTATTTCGGTAGCCTCTGTCATTAGAACTGCACCACCACCAGAACTTTGATTTATTTCCCATCCTGTGAATAATGCTCCTCCCGGGGATCCGGTAGTTCTTACTGCCTCGGGAACTCCTGTTATCATATCATTTGGTAATAAATACTGATATGTCCATTCAGATTTTGGTGTAACTGTGTCTCTAGCTAATTCTGTTTTAGCTATAGTAAAACTCCATCTATACATTCCTAATGTAGATTGTTTTACATTGTTATATAAATTCTTGGATATTGTAGCTTGTGGTGTTCCATCTTGAAAAGATGTTATGACATCGGAACCTAGGAACAAGAGAGCTTTATTTACAATTCCAACATCGGTATCTCCAACTGCCATAACATTCCTTTCTTGTATGTTCCACAGGGAACATTTAAGAAGAGGGGATTGCTCCCCTCCTCTAAGTTAATTAATCAGTATCAGTTTGAGCAATAGTCGTGCCGTCTGATAAGTCAACTACATTAGATGCATTACTAACTACTGTGTGTATTGATGCAGTTAGTGTACCTCCTGTAGATGCATTGACGAATATAATATCGCCTACTGAAACATCTTGTGCCACATCATTCATATATCCAGATGCTCTAACAGTAGCTTGGCTATCTGTTGTAGTGTAACTGAACATTTGAGGTGCAGTACCTTTTTTTGATTGCCCACCAATAGGGTTCCATTGTTTACGATCAAAAGCCATAATTATGCCTCCCTACAAGTTACATCAACTAGACCATCAGTATCAATCACGACACTTCCCATACTCAATTTTCCGGTAACTAAGAAGCTCGTCTTCTCTGCAATATAGTTGATTTCTGTGGATGGTGCTATACCTACGGCTACGCCTACGGCAGATTGATGAAAAGCAAAACAAGTCCTGTCATTACTTCCATCAATTGATAAGCCTCCTTCATCTCGGTCTCCGAGAATATGAAAGGTAAATCCCATCATCTGGTTAATAGATCCTTGAACTAAGGCTTGGATTGTCTGGAAATCAGAACTAATAGCTCTTTCATCTGAGAGCAATCCACTAAGATTATTGGCGTGAATAATCATATGACGATTTTGTGCCGGAACATTTTTCTTATCCAACAACTTTTTCGCCTCAATAATCTTACCTACATTAAGGTTTGATGCCGTAGCAGATCCTGTTGTAACAACAGTATTCGCTACTGTGGAACCGGCAGATGCAGTTCCAAGTGCATCTAATAGCACCTGATCTTGCCTCCTACCAATGGCATTTCCCACTACTTGTGCCAATTCTCTTCGCTCGTCAAAATTAATCTTGGTTTGCAAAAAGATGTCGCTATACTCTGCTGCCACATAGTCTGTGAGGCTACAGGATACCGAACTAAAGGCCGTGTTAAGTGGCACTACATCAGTAGCCGGTGTTCTCACACTAGCTTGTCCTTTTCCTACTTTAGGAAAATTTACAGTAGAGCCAACTACTCCCGTTCTTGTTCTCGCTGCACCATTCAGAACTGCCGAGCTCTGATAGGCTTGATGCACTTCTGCATCAAATAATTGAACAAAAGCCGGAGATAGATTTGCTTGAGTAGTCATAACTAAACTCCTTTACTCATTATTAAATTAAGCGAGGTTAGTTATCCAAGAACACCTTGGGCTGTCCTCTACCTAGTTCTATAGGCATTGACAGAATTTGATCTGCAACAGAATGGCAGTAATCCAACTGTTATCATTCACTTATAATATTTATCATACAATGTGTGGCTTGTACAGATAATTAATACAATATGTTGTATTACAAGATTATTAGAATGATAGAATAAATTGCAAATAAAACTAATTGGATCTTCGGAGGAGTTCTCTGCCAAAGATCTTTAGCCTTATCAATAATATCTGGTAGTGTCATTTTTCTCCTTAGTTGGTGGGGAGTTTTACGACATCCCCTAGGTCGGTAGAGAAGGTAATACTAGAGGTCTCACTAACAAGCTCTCTCTGTGAATTATCCTCTGACTTATCTGTTATATCTTCTAACAAAGTTATTTTCAACATCTCTCGTATAATTAGTATCAACGCCGTAACGAGGATCATCCATAGCCACTTTCATTTTGGCTCTAAACTCATCTTCACTTTCCATACCCTCTGGAGCAGAGGCAGTTGGTATAGGTGCCATATCTCCTATCATATTCCTTAACTTCACAAGTATTCTTTGTGCCGTTGGAGTTCCACCCATAATATCAAGTTCTTCTCTTTCCTCTTCTGAAAAGATACCTTTGGCAACTTGACCATCTGCCCATTGGATATTTGATTTTAGAATATTATCGGCATCTGCTCCAAGTTCTGCCTTCATATCTGCAACTGTTTGTGCAGTATCAACTTGATTATCCATTGCTTGACCGATCATTCTTCTTGCCAGATCATCGTAAGCAGCTTGAGATATCCCGTGCTTGTTTGCCCATTCATTATATGGTTCAAGCATAGGATCATCTTCATCAATCCCTAACTCTTCTGTGATTACTTCTTGCGAGTATTCCCCGTTTTCCGGTGCTTTGTGTTTACCTTGCGAGATGAGTTTCCTCGCCTCTGAGTAACTTTGTTTTGTGTCTTTGAGTTCTTTGACGAGACCTTCAAGATCCGGGCCTTCGGTCTCATCCCAATGGTGTTCAACTCCCTCAAAGAACTCCGGTGCCTCAAGGGGTTCATTGTCATCAACGCCTTCTTGATCATCAACCAGATGTGGTATAGATTTGTTTTCAACTTCTTCATTAGTTGCTCCTTGGTTACCTACCACAGGAGATGAAATACTTTGATCACTTTCTACCTCTTGTGTGGCAGCTTGGTTATTATCTACTTGGTTCATTTGCCCTCCTTATTCGTTGTTCAATTTCTCTAACTATTGAGTTCTGTCCTTCCCTAGCATAGCCATAACTAACATCTGCCCCGGGTGTCCAACAGGGTTGCTCAATAGTTACTTTTCGTAAATATTCCAATACCTTTTTACCATCTTCAGTTTGAAATGTCTTTTTAAAAATAATATCTAAAGATAGTTGGTTTTCTTCATTGGTAATGGTCAGTTGATCGGCACTAGCGTTAACGCCATCCCATCCTACTGAATTTATATCTCTTAGCTTGTCGGCTACTCCTCGCATTGTTTATCCTATTCTGGTGGTGGCTCCTGTTGATTTTGCTCTGGAGAGGCTTGGGAACCACCTTGACCTTGCATCTCTGCTTGCATCTGTGCTACTTGTTGAGCCTGTGCTTGAGCCTGTTGTACCATTGCTTTTACTTCTTCCGGTGTGTTTCTTAATCTAGCGTCTATCCCCATCTGATCAAGAATGTAATCTGCTATAGCCTCTTGCTTTAACGCCATCATACCACTTGGCCCTAAACCTTGAGCCATTTGCATATATTGTAGTAGAGGTTGTAGTTTAGACATATTACTAGCCATAGCCAATTCTGACACCGGTTGAATAGTAACTTGCAATCCATCAATCTTTAATGGGAGTTCTATCATTCCCATCTCATCCATTAGCTGCAATGTTCTTCTAACAATTGGAAACATTGTTTCATTAATTAATCTTCCAAAGGCACTTCCTAGGTTCTGTGAAAGATCTTTCATTCTTTGTGAGATCTCTAAAGCAGTACGAGGATTGCCTGTTTCTGGTGGTAATCCTTCATCTAGTAAAGCCTTCTTAATTGCTATCCTAAGTTCTTGTGCTTGTATCTGAGACAGATTTGGATCGCCGGATCTGGGAAGGGGTGCTAGGCTTGGGCCTCTACCACCTCCATTAGATGATACTCCTATGATCGCTCCCGGTTGGATCTTAATAGTTTGAGGATTAAGAACACCATCGTCTACTGCCGTAAACACTCCACCAATACTTAGTGATGCATTCTTTAGAGTTAGTTCCATAACTTTATTTAATGTCTTAATATCTGGTAATGCATAAAGGCAAGGCCCTCTTCCGAATACTTCTCCGGACACAACCATATATCTTGAGATAACAAAAGGCATAGACTTTAGTTTTCTAGAAACTATTTTGTGATCGCCCTCCATTGTCTGGACACAATAATAAACTTGATTATCTTTTCTGTAAGATACCTCTAGCAGATCTACATTAGCTTGAGGCTTTTCTGCATATTTCTTTTTTAGTTCATCTGGTAATGTACCATCTTTATATTCCTGTAGAATAACTTCAAATGGTCTTTTATATTTTCTATAGACATATCCAACATCTCCATCTGGGCCTTCATCAAAAGTAATTTGATATAAAGGTATAGATGTATATCTTATTGGTATATCCCCAGATCCCGGTTGAATAAGCATAGCTGCCGTACCCACGGCAAGATCTAATAAGTATTCAGAAAGAGCTAAATCAAAATTTGATTGTCTCATTACAGAGAACATTCTTTCAGAATATATATCTAAAATTCTTTGTGCTTGTACTTTCTGATCCGGAGGTACATCGTTCCCCGGCATAAGTCTGCACCAATTTTGTTGTGGTGGAAATAATGATGATTGTATTCTGTTAGCAAATCTAGAGGTAGAATGAATAGCCGTGCTATCAAATACCCTTTTCATTTTGTCTTGCCCGGGAGTACCATCCATCTCGTAGTACCCATCGTAGAGATTTCTCATTGGCAAACAAAATTCATATGCCTCTTCGTATATAGTTCTCCATTGCTCTTTTTTAGTTTGAGCAACTTTATATCTTTTTTTTATTTCTTTTGGAGATAACACTATTTACCTACTTTCTTCATAGCTTGAGTATGAGCTCTGCTAAAAGAAAGTCCTTCCTTCATTAAAAGTCTCATCCTTCTCATATGTTTTTTGGAGTGATGCTTTTTATGTTTACTTAAAGTTTTCTCTTCTTTTTTATTTATACTCATACTTTTGCTTTATGTTTGTTGGCAAAGTTTCTAGCACTTTCCTCGTTTCTAAATCCCCAAGCTCTTAGAGCCAGAGCCTTTCTGGTAGGTCTACCCTTGTCATCTTTCATTGGGCCTTTCATACCGGCAAACCGAGCAGCGAAACTAACCTTTCTTTTAAACTCTGCCGATCCTTTGGGTGGAGTTTTTTTGACAGGAGGTTTAAGATTAGATCCTTCTTTCTTTTTAAAATGATCTCTACCTTTTTGATTGAGACCACCTTCCGGGTTCTGAAATGCTTTCTTAACCATAACACAACCTTATGCAGAATATGTCTTAGTCTTTTTTTTGCCGTACTTCTTTTTCAGAGCTTTGCGAGTTGCTTTCTTGTTCTTTTGCTTTTCGCTCATCTCCTTCATCGTTTTGCTTTTTGTGTACATCATCTCTCCACTTGGGGTTTCTTATCCATTGCCTAGGCATTGTCTCTTGGGTTCCTTGATGCACCTAACTTAGTTTGTTGTCCTTGGTTAGATGTGTCTCCCATATTTTCAAATCTCGCTGCCGTCATAAGCATTCTAGCACCACCACCGGCTCTAGACTTTCTCTTTGCAGCAACTCTTCTTCTTTCTCTTCTTTCGTCCTCGGCAGCTTTTTTCTCTCTACGAGATAAAGTTTCGTCTACGACAGGAGGAGGAGGAGGAGGAGGTTTTGGTCTACTAAATATACCACCCATAATTATACCTTTTTTCCTTTCTCATAATATCTTGCGAACATTATGTAATCATCAGAAAGTATTCCATAATTCTTTAAAATACCCTCTTCTATAAACTTACACGATTTTGCCCATTTTACTGCACGAATATTTCGGGAACAAACAGAGAATTGTAGACGATTTAGTTTCATTATGTTCGCTACATAGTCAAAAAATTGCAAACTTACCTTGTGAAATACCATCGCTTTTTTATTTATATGCTTGCTTGGGATTAGAAAAAATTCTGCATTACCTTTCCATAACTGATAAAATCCAAAGATTGCATAGATAGTTCCTTCAGATAATCCTGTGTAACACAATCCTTGCCGGGTGTATTGTTGCAGATAGTGAGCATAGTCTGGAAACTCTCTTGCATATTCTTGATCAAAAGGATTTAGATCTATCAGATGATAATGAAACTCTGAGAAGGGTACTATCTTGTCCGGCTCTCGCAAAAACGGGCAGTAGTCTTTTTTAAAAGTGTCAAGAGAAAACATCAAAATCTAATACCCTTGCTTGTTGTTGATTACCAAATTGACCGGCTCTGCTTACCATCCTTTTATGTTCTCCTCCTCCTAATAGTGCATAACCAAATGCATCTCCAATATGTGAGTGATTATTTTTTACGGGTTGATCCTTGTAGACCTCGGTGCCAGATCCCTTCATAACTCTTTGGAAATGATACCCACCATTTAATGATTTAATTAATTGAGTACATTTTTTAGAAACAATTAATCCCGGCTTGCCTTCTATCAATCTTGTCATTGGTATGGCTCCGGCCTCTCTTCTAGTTCTAAAATCATTTGTATTTGTTGGACGAGCTAAGATACCATTTGCATTTAAATGTTGGAATGCAGTAGTCTCGTAGATCTGATCTCTCTGGTTCCCTGCCGGATCTCCCCATACATTGAATTTAAATTTTGGAAAGTACAATTCCATTTCTGACTTTAACAAAGATACAAATCTATTTAATCCAATATCAAATGTAACTAACTCGTGAAGTATGTGCCATCTACCATTAGGCATTCTCTGGGCGAATACGGCAGCCGGAGTAAGTCCAAAGTCTAATCCTATATTAACAGGATACTTTGGATCTGGATCTAGTTCTTCTCCAATCATAGTTTCCGGATCAAACTCGTGCCATACACTCTTTCCTTCTTTTACAAAAGTATATTTACCTTCTGCATAACATCTGATCCAATCTAAACTTTTTCCTCCAAGTAATTGTTCATAGTATCCATCCGGAAGGTTTTTTAAATTTTCTGCTTGAGGATTTGTTTTCCACCATCTACCCGATGCAAAATAATATCCTTGTGCCTCTGGCATATCTTGAGGAACTTTTGAATGAGGTATTTCTAAAACGCCACTTGGTTGTTTAAAAAACTCCCAAGAAAATTTTCCTTTAGGTTTTTCTTTTTCTGCATATCTGTAGTACCAATGATCATCATCCATACTATTCGTATCAAGTATAATCCCATATTGCGATGGGCCACCATCAGATCTGGTAGGGTATCTGCCCACACGATGAGACAAACCTTGTATAATCTGAACCGGGAGTTCTCTCGCCTCGTTGATCCAAGCACCGGTTAATTCTAAAGATAAGAGCTTTCTAACATCTTTAGCGTCATCTAATGCAAGAAAGATAACTTCCATATCTACGCCGGCTGCTCCATCTCTTGCCGGTAATTTTATATGATGAGTTATTGGAGGAGAGTATTTAACATTGCCCCAATAATTTTCTGGTAGTAATTCAAGCCAAGTTTTTAAAGTAGTTGTTCTTAACATTGGATGTGTGTTTCTTACGATAGCAAATCTAGAATACTTTATGCCATCTCTTGGACTAGGCTTTTGGGATAAAGCCATCTTTAAAATTTCTGCACAACACCCGTAAGATTTTCCAGATCCAACTGGCCCCATTAGTCCTCGGATAAAGGATTTAGATCCCATAAACTTTGCTATAGTAGGAGCAGAACTAAAATCAAACTTTAATGTAGAGGGCGTGTTTTTAAAATTTTTTTCTGTCATAATCTTTCCTGTATTATTATTGCTTTAAAAAATTCTGCAGCGACTTGAGGTACTATACTATTTCCCAACGCCTTCAACTTTTGAGATCTTTCTTTTTGGTTTGTGGCAACTCTTGGAACTCCTTCTGGTTCTTCTCGGAAATGTCCAGATAGTTCTTGGGGTAACCCATTAACCAAGTTACCCATTCGTAATTCAAGTTCCCTTCTACTTTCTGGGTTGGGTCTTTTATCGCTAGTGTTAACGGCGTACCTCCTTGAGAGTATTTCTTGGTTCTGTCTGTTACTATGTCTTGAGTAGGAGTAGGAAACATTCTTTGATTGTGTGCTACTGCCGTTACTAAAGTTGTTTGAGATCCCTTGTTCTCCTGTAGATGTTTCTCGGATCTTGGGCCTCTCTGTCCATCCCAAGCATTCGGTGTCGGCCACATCATCTTCACTCTGTCTGCTAAATTCAAAGAGTGACTGCTCTTGCCCTTGGTCGGTTCCCTTCTGCCTTTCTCGTTCAAAATCATATTGGGGTGTTCTGTATCTTGGGTTGTCGGAGTAGGCAACAATCCAAACTCTGTCTCTTCGGTGTGGTGCATCTTGGGAACAAGCCGGAACAATAAACGATTGTACTTCGTAGTTGTAGTTTTCCAAGTCAATGCACAATTTCTGGAATAGATCCCCATCGTCAATGTTAACAATGCCCGGCACATTTTCTCCAATGATCCATCTGGGTTTACAATCTTGTATAACTCTAAGCATCTCATCCCAGAGCCAACGATCATCTTTTGCTCCCTCTCTTTTTCCACTTTGTGACACCGGTTGACAAGGGAACCCTCCAACAACGACATCTGCTTTAATTTTTCTTGCATCCAATCTCCTTATATCGTCATAGATGGGTACATCCTTCCAATGTTTTCTGAGAACTTTTTTACAAAAATTATCTTTTTCACAGAACCCTATGGTCTCGTACCCACCTACAAGTCTTTCGGCAGCGTAACTAAAACCTCCAATCCCAGAAAATAAATCTAAGATTTTTAGTTTATGCATATTACACTCCGAAAAAATGAGCCGGATATCTCACATACTCCATAAACTCTATCAACAATATGCCGGCTAGTAATATTACTATTAAGGTATGATAAGCATTCCAAAGAACTTCATACCTATTCTCTTTTATTTTTTTTATTAACCTTTTTCTCATAACAAGCTCTGCTGCCTCGGATCTACCGGATCCCATTGGAAGTAATAAAGTTCTGCATCCTGGCCGGTAAACTTGTCCGGAACCCGGGTTACTCTTACAGGCTTATCTAATTTACTATTCCCAACAATCATATGCTTTCCTTGGTATACAATCTTGAGATCTGTTTTCTTTTGCTTGGCTTTGTTCACATATTTGCCGTGTACAGGAGCCAAATTGTTCCAAACAGTTTTAATCGTTTTCTGTATCATTTGCTTTCCCTTTCTTTTTTTCTTCTGGCATTACCATCTCAATAGAAACTACTGCCGGTTTATCGGCATCCTTCTCTTGATCAAGTAAGCCGGAGGACTTGGCAAGCATTTGCATAACTCTTACCTTATCCACCATTTCTATATCAATGACATCCCCGTTCTTGGTAGGGGTAATTTTTACCCTTTTAATCGCATTTAGAGCTCCCTCATTGATGTGTTTAACATCTTTGAGGGTAGATACTCCATTTTCCCAAGAAACGATATCTGTGATCTTCGCAGAGGCAATTTCAAGCATAACCCTCGCTAGGTCATCCCTGTTCTCGTAGATGATCTGAGATCCTCGTAATCTTTTCTGTAGATCTCCTATCCCTCCAAATCTGCCTACCGGTGGTATTACTCTATTTCCCATAATATCAACTTACTACAAAGGTTCACTATTGTCATTGTTGTCTTGCTTTTTCTTCTGCTCAAACAAGCGTAGCCAGATCTCGCCCTTATTGTCCGGGATCGGCAGCACATCAATCTTGATGCCTGTGATATTCCCTTCCTTTTCAAAGGCAGTACCGATATTTAACCATTTAGGCTTTTCTCGGTCTGGTATTTCCTTCGCTTGTACTACATCATAAACTTTTTTCATTGTTCTCTCCTTTCAAAAAGTTTTCTATGTTTTCTGCCAAAAATTTTGGAGCAATGCCCCCTACGATATGCACCGGGCAGAAGGGGTGATCGTAATTTTTTTTTTCTGACAAGTCTTGAGACATTGTCGTAGCGTACAAAATTCAATCGTTCCTTTGGTTTTTGTATCATTTGAGTTTCATCCTGTTAGCCATATGGGATATGATACCCTGTACATCCTTTGGTTTATCCTTGTTCTTCCTTCTGGATATGAAATACTGCAAGGATTGTATGGGTGGTTTGTTCTGGTTCCTCTTCCATTGGAGCATTTTCTTAGCGTCAATCAAGAAACTATCCTTGGTATATCCTAACTTGAGTAGATCCTCTGCAATTGCCTCTTGTCTCATATCGTATCTCCAATCAGTTCCCCATAACTCGTAGACCATTTGCTTGTATGATAAGCATATACTTCTACATTCATTTTTATCTATATATATATTATTAGTTATATCATTGGAGTTATTCACTAGGTGTGGCTTGTTCTCTTGTACAAGATCAGACTTGTTATTATTACTATTACTATCTGCACCTTGTACAATCCCCGGCTTGTTCTCTTCTATCTTATCCACAGGATGTGCAGACTTTCTTTTAGATTTATAATTGTTGTGAACCATTGCCATTGTATTCTCGGCTATCTCATTCTCCATTGCCGGATCTCTATCCTTGGTAGGTTGTTTAGTTAGGCTATCTTTATAACTCATTCTTGGATCGTAGATCACTCTCCACAATGCACCCTTCCTTCCATACTTCCTCCGGATATCTGCATTGCGAAGTTTCTCCAAGTAACCATACTTTAATAATCTCTGCATATGTTGTGAGATTGCTTGTTGAGATGATCCCATTATCTTTGAGATCGTAGATTGATTTACAAAGAATACTCCCGTCCAAGAATTAGCGTGTGAGCAGCAGAGTGCTAGGCATCTAAATGTCATTGGGAATTGATTAAATCTCTCATCTCCATATGCCCTTGCCGGCATTATCATATGACCTCCCGGGCATTGAAACTTTCCCACCGGTGGATCTCTTACAGGATCCGGAGTAACTTTACTTTTTTCCATCTAGTTCTTTTTCAATTCTATAAATTGTTTCTTGTAAATTCTTATTTGTTTTTAAAAGCCGAGTAATTTTTTTCACTCCATAAATTATTGTGGAATGATCCCGGGATAAAATGTGTCCGATCTTTGGAAAAGAATATCCTGTATATTTAAAAGATAAATACATAGTTATATGTCTCGCCAGAACATAGTCCGGAGATCTGCGATCCGATAGTACCTCATCCATTCCAACATTAGTTACTCTGGAAGTGGCAATGAGGATATCTCGGACTTTAAATCTTTTGCAGAGATCACTAAGATTTTCATATGAGGATAAAGAGCTCTGACGAGTTTGATTTTTAATTTGTAAACATCTGTCTTGTACCCTTTTACTTCTACCAAAACTTGGCAACCAACTGCACCTTGTGGACTTTCTGATAACTTGTCTAAGTATCTGAAGTCTGCCGTGTAATAACATATGTGCCTCCCTTCTATTTCGCATTTAACTTTTGGGTGGAACTCTAGATTAGAAATTTCTCCCCGATCTAATCTTGGTTTTAAATGTGATAAGTAATAACTTGCCTCGGCTTTACTATCAAAAACTACCCCGTCATATTTGCATTTTATATTCTTGTATTTACTCATTGCTAACCTTGGAAGTGGGTAGCTGCTCGGCGATCTTGATCCTCGTATCTTCCTCCAAGATCTCTTGAACTAATGACGCTTGCGATCTCCTTTTCTTCTTGCAAACGATATCCAATTTATCTTTCAGATCTTTTGGGATCCTAATAAATAATGGAACTAAGTCTTGGTTTTCTTGCACTTCTAACTCCTTGTAAAAAAAATATATATTTGCTATTGACACGATATCACAGAGATATAATATGTATAGTAGAACAAGTAGAGTTTATTTGTTCTATAATACAAACCCAGAACAGGAGAGCAAAATATGGGAAAAGTAACTAAACTAAATACAAAGGAAAGAGATTTCCTAAACTCTTATGAACCAACAGGAGAAGTAAGAGACAGAATAGGTAAAGATCTAAACCTTATTCATTGTGCAATGATGGATGTGTGGAATGATATGCATACCCTTGCCCAGAAGTTACACAAGATCAGATACCTTAGAGTTTCAACACACCAACCAAAGATGGATAGTGTTTACAAGTTTCTTGATAAAGGCTTGGCAGAACTCAAGGATGTTCTGAATAAAGAAACTGATGCCGTTGACAGATCAAAAGAAAGTGGCATTGGTTCTGATATCTTAGATCAGTTAGATGCAGAGATTAGAAAAGTTGAGCAAGTTCAACACGACTTAGGTTTTGACTTTGATGATTATAACAATGGGGGAACTTGGGATGACTAAATTATCTACCTCTACTTTTTTTAACCTAGGGTGTTTCGGCATCCTAGGTATCTTTGCAATGATGATCATATTCTTTATTGATCCCAATGCAGATATTGAACGAGTGCTAATTGGAATTTTTGTTAATGGCTTATGGGCAATAACAATGATTGCGATTGCTTTTATTAAACTTGATGGAGAAACAAATGACAAATAAAAATAATAATTATGCCGGAGATATTTTAGTCTCAATATACAATGCTTGGGGAGATCGTAATGATCTGCAACCTTTACCAAGTGCAGATGAAATAGACACAGATAAACTTACAAGAAAGCAAGCAGACTTTGTTGTCAAATTTCAAGAGGCTTGGGAAAGTGCAAACCAAGTGGATGAGTTCGTATACTTTGCAAAGCAAGATGAGAAAGATCATCGCAAGAGTAATGTAAAGACCGACAATGAAACTACCAAGAGTTTCTTTGATAGTTGTCTTGAGGATATAGACATCCCGGATCATTGGGTAGATATCTCTTATGGCAATGACGCTTGTCCATCTTTCCAATGTGGTAGGTATCATATCTTTGTTGATCACAGAGACCAGAGTAAAAGAGAAAGTGGATTACCTAACAGATTTCACATTGGATATTGTGCAGACTATGGAGAATTTGCAGAGAGTAATTTCTCTCAAGTTTGTGACACTATGTTTGAGGTAGTAGAGATCATAAAAAAAGATTGGGATAAAGAAGTTGTTAAGTTTGATTTCTGTACACAAAAGCAAATGCTTTTCTTTATGTATGGAGACCAGAAAGTTTTCAATGCAAGATGCTTTCCCGGAACTAGCAAGCCGGCAAAGTTTGATGTGGATTATAAACTTACATTAAAACAATTTTCAATGATGACTAACTTTAATGAGAGGCACATCAATGATTAAATTTGTAGATGGTAATATTGTTTTCACAAGAACAATAAAAAACAACAAGGGTAAGTTGCAATTGCAGTTTACCCTACCAGACGATGGCAGATCCTTCTTAGGTGTCAAGAATACTTTTTGGTTCTGGGAAGATCATATCAAAAGATGTTGTCGTAATAAAAACTTTCCTAACAATTTAGTAACTGAAGAATATTTTATGGAGGATAAATAATGAAGTGTGTTTTATTGAGAGTGTCTACTGATAAACAGGAAGAGGATAATCAGTTACATCCTATCAAAAAGAAATATCCCGGGGAGGATCTAAAGATCTTCCGGGAGTGTGCCGTGTCCGGAGGATTGTCTTGGGATCAGAGACCGATCCTTCACGAGGCGATCCGATATTCTAAAAAGAATAAAGTTCCTCTGGTAGTTTATTCCCTGTCAAGATTGGGGAGAACTTCAGAGGTAGCTACATTCTTTGAACAGGAAGTAGCCAAAGGTAAAATAGAAATTGATGTTATTGATATGCCAAACCTAGATCAGAAGATGATCGGTGGTCTTGCTTGGGTAAATACTCTGGAGAGGATTATGATCTCCGAGAGAACCAAGATGGCGATGGATAGGATCAAACATATAATAGCCACAGAAGGATCATATACGACTACTGAGGGCATAGAAATTACCCACCTAGGTAGGAAGGATACCAAAGATGCATCGGTCATTGGTGTCGCTAAGATCAAGGAGAATGCAGATAACTTTGCAGACAATACTTATCCTCTGATCAAATCACTACAGGATCGGGGAATGAGCCTCAAGGCGATAGCACTTGAGTTAAATAACCGAGGGATCCAGACCAGAAGAAAAGCAGAATGGTATGCCTCATCAGTAAGAAATGTGTTACAAAGGAGAGCAATATGAAAATCACATTTAAAGAAATCCTTATTGGATTAATAGAGATGGTTGCGATGTTAGGCATATTCGTAGCCGTCTATTTTTTTTCTGTTTTACTTTGTGCATTGTCAGATAAATGTGCAAACTATTATGGAATGATTGACACTACAACTAAACTAGGAGGAATGTAACAATGCCAAAGTTAACTATTGATGGCAAGCAAGTTGGATCATCTGACATTGCTTGCCTTGTTTTACAGAAGGATAGTTTCCACACAAGAGACGAGATCTACGAGAGACATTTTAATGCGAGGCATAAAGTTTCTACGATGAGAGATCATAAACTAAAAAAGCTCTGGGCAATACAAAGAGGTAATGAGTTAGAGTTACCGACATTTAAATTGTTCTGGAATAATCTATTGATGGAGATTGAAAGTACCTACGGGGAACTCCCGGATCTGGATGATCTGTCTTGGTTCCAACCGGACTTTGCCTATGTTCCAGAATATTACAACAAAAACCATAAGGCTCTGGGAATGGGTTCAAGTATAGACTTCATAATTAAATCGTCAAAAGAATACGAAGTCCAAGTCCGGGGGCAGCCGATCAAGATCTTCCCGGGAAAAAACATTATTGAAATCAAAACAGATTTTTATAAGGGAGGTAAACTCAAACCCGAATGGAGTTTGCAAGTACAACATCAGATGATCTGTGCCGGACTAAAGCACGGCATCGTTGTTTGCTTTGCAAGTGATGGAGATCTACATCTCTATCCAATGGAGATCAATGAAAAGATCTGCAAAGTTATTATGAAAAAGTGTAAAGAATTTTGGAAGATGATTGAGGATGGAAAAAGATATCCTCCAATATCTGAAAGCCAAGATACTTCTCTGCGAACTAAAACTCTTGATGAAACTATTCTAAAGAAAACAAATCAAGATATGGTTCAAATGTCCGAGGACTATCTGGTTGCCTCGGTTGAAGAGAGGAAGTGGAAGAAAACTAAGGATGGTATTAAACAAGATATAGTTGAACTCTTGGATAATCTTGAGATAGATGTTCTTACAATACCAGATCAATACCAAATAAAATCTGTTACTACCGAGGTTCCTAAAAAGAAAATGGTGGAGACCGGGCAGATGACAGAGAGACATTCATTTACAATAAAGGAGATAAAGGATGAATAAATTAATAAACCAATCGTCTACTTCATTAGAGACCTATATGCAGTTAGCCGATAAACTTTCTAAATCTGGATTAGTACCAGAGGCATACAAGGGTAAACCAAATAATGTCTTGGTTGCTATTCAATGGGGTATGGAGATAGGTCTTACTCCAATGAGATCATTACAATCTATTGCTATCATAGGAGGTAAGCCTTCTATCTATGGCGATGAATTGTTAGGCTTAGTTAAATCTCATCCGGCGTTCCGAGGATGTGAAGAGAAACTAGATGAGAAAACTATGGTAGCCACTTGTACTATTAAGAGAGATGTAGCCGGAGAGATAGAGGTAACTGAAAGAACATTCAGTAAGGAGGATGCAGAAAAATCTAATCTGTGGAATAGGAATGTTTGGAAGTCTTATCCTAAAAGAATGTTGCAGCACAGAGCCAGAGGCTTTGCTATCCGAGATGCTTTTCCGGATGCAATCAAAGGGATAATCACTTACGAGGAGTTGAGAGATTATCCCAATGATGCACACGGGGAGGATGCAGAAAAACAAATTAAAGTTCTTCCATCGGATGCATCTAATCTTGATGCTCTTGCCGACAAGGTTGAGAGCATTGAGGATCAGACAACGCCAGACTTAACAAGAGAACTCATTATACCCGGTAAGGAAAGCAAAACCTTTGACAACGAGTTAGACTTTTGTAAAGCCTTCGCCGATATAATACTAAGAGTAAACCAAGTAGAGCATTGGAGCAATGCTACAAAGAGAGAGAAAGTAGAGGCTTTCCAGAAAGCAAATGCAGAAACTCTTGAGAACTTGGAAGATAAAGATCTGCAACAAGAGATGATGGATAAGTTAAAGAACTTCTATCAATGGCAAGAGGCAGAGGAGATAGCAGAGACCGAGAGGCTTTCTGCTTTAGCCGATGAGATGGATCCAGAGGGAGATCCAAATGAATAGAGTAGGACTTACACCACAACAAAGTGCAGTTTATAAATTCCTTAAATTGTACTACAACGAGATGGGATACTATCCAACTCAAAGAGAAATTGCAGTAGGTAAAATATCTGGAGAACAGATCATTCCAATGAGGAGATCTCCTTCTACTGTTCATAGGATTATGGGTATACTTCAAAAGAAAGGATGGATAGAAAAGGTACCCGGTAATGCAAGAGCTCTAAAGGTTAGCTAAAACCATAAGGCTCTGGGTTACAAATGAACTATGGGATTAGAGATTTCCCGGTACTCTTCTTTCGCATCGTAGGATGGGCAAGGTTTATCTGCGAAATCTCTATGACCATACACTTTAATATCTGGATACTCCTCCATAATATCTTGTATCAAATCAATCAAACTTTCTTTCTGCTGCGGAGTTCTGGTATCCTTCGGGTTCATATCTTTATCAACTCCACCGACATAACAGATACCTATGTTGTGGTTCTCTCCAACACAATGAGCTCCACTTGTTCCGACAGATCTGCCCTTGTGTATTGAGCCATCAAGTTCCACTACAAAATGATAACCAATATCTCGCCACTTCCTTTCCTCTGTATGCCACCTTCTGATCTCGGATGTTTTAACATCCCGGCCTTCCGGTGTAGCAGAGCAATGGATAATTATTTTATCTATATCTCTAGGCACTTCGTTTTTCGGTAGCAGACTTAGTCTTCTCTACCTTCTTCCCAGATAAGTTTGTTTCGCCGGGAGTAAGATCAGTATCTGCAAAAGCCTGTGCCATAAGAGGACGATCAGATGCAGCAGTAGTTCCTTTGTCTGGTTTATATCTGACTACACCTCTTGCAGTTTTACCAACTCTATTCTTTTTAACTATTACTTTGTTAATAGATTTACCTACGATCTTACCAACAAGTTCCTTCTCCAAGCCTTTGCCTGTTCCGGCTTTAGATATGTCTCTTGCAATCTGAGTAGCAAGTTCTTCTGCCGTAGTATTCTTAGGAAGTTTAGTTCCTTTATTGGTAGAGGTGCTTGGTTGTTTTTCTTCTGCCATATTGTTATCCTTTCTTTTTAAATAAATCCCCGTCTGCTTTTTTAACAGTTGCCTTTCCTTTAGCGTGTGCTTTAAGTCTAGCTACTGCCCATTGATGTGCAGACATTCCGGCCTTACTGCCCGAGGAATAGTATGCCCCTAACCCTCTCTTGTAGATCTTGTTAGCTCGGTCTGCCCCAAACATCTTTTGATATTTCTCTGGTGCTGCCATACGCTATGCCTTATCCCGGGATCTTGCTTTAGATATCTTATCCATTTGTTCCTTTGTTAACTTACCTTCTTTATATGCTTTTTGTGTTGCCATAATTTCCCTCATCCTGGCCCTCTTGTTCTTAGATCCGGACACATATTTCTTTGGAACTTTAGTGCCGGGAACTTTTGGAACCGGTTTGTATCTACTCATTTTTTCATATTCTCTCTAGCTATTCCTTTGCTCTTCTCCCACGATCTCATTCCTCCGAGACCCAAAAGCGAAAGGGTTAAAGTTAAAAGTCCTTCGGTGTTTAGTTCCGGCATAGGTATGTCGGATCCAGAAACTATAAGTATCCAATTTAAAAATGGTGCAAGTACATAAGACCACGCTAACCCAAAGGCACAGATCCACATTATAGATGGACGAGCTCCGGATACAAATATGCTAGGGTGCTTGGCTTGTTCTAAGTTAGTTTGGATCTGCCCCATATTGAGAGCGATCATTTCTTTTTTTAGTTCGGCGTTGATCTTGGTTTTAAGATCTTTATCCTCCACGAACTTGTCAAGGATCTTACCACTTATTCCAATAATACTATCTGCTAAACCTAATACCATAACTAACCTATATAAACTTTTATACCTATAACTAAAGCAGTACCACCTACTACTGCTCCTCCTATTATCCAACCTAACATCATTAATGTTTCCATAAGTTCTTTCTTTTTTAGTTCTCTTTCTTTCTCATCTTGTTGCCTTCTTTTTCTTGCCTCCACTTGGAACTTAACCCAATCACTATGTAATCCCGGTCTTCCCAAATAAATCATAAGTTGTTTCAGTTCTTCTTCTTTCTTCTTGAGATCTTCTAGAGCCATAAACTCTTCTAGGTCACTCTCATCTTTTCCCGTGAACTTACTCCATATACTATTCTTTTTCTTATCCTTTCCTTTTCTTACTTCATCCGTTGCATTTGTAAAAGCAGCTATATGTTTTCCTACCGAATGTAGTTCCCTCCCGTTCTGTATCGCAGATCGGATCGTCTTGTACGCAGCGTTGGCAATGGCTATATATTCTAACAATCATAACTCCGGATCATCCCACCGACTTGAGGAGAACATTTGCTAACATTACTATAATAGTTCCGGCAGTTCCTAATATAATTAGTTCCAACCTTTTTACTCTGCCTAATATCTCTGTCCACCGGATCGCACAAATCTCCTCGTGATTGTCAATCTTTTGTTGAACTGATGTTACTGTTGGTTTAGGCATTTTCCGTAACCTCTACTTTCCTTGGTCTACCTCTTTTAGTCTGAGGCTTGGAGCTTTCCCCTTGCTCCTCCTCAGACTTTGGTTGTGCAACAACTTTGGCAGTTTTGCCTTTCCAATTCTTTGGTGCGAGATGTGGATTAAGATCATATAAATGTGGCATCAATACTCCTAGCTAATGTTAAACTCTGCATCCCACCAATCATCAATCGCTTTGACCATAGCTGCAATATCACTAGCCATAGCTTTTGATGTATCACTATCTGGCGTTCTATTCATTTTTAATTCTTCATCAATAGAATACTTATCTCTAATATCTTTAGTCTTTTGCCCATTGATTATTTCAAGGATATCTACTCTAGCTAACAATTCAGTTTTCTGTTTAGAGGTAGCCTTTGTTAGCGTGTAACTTAGATCTTTATTAAGAGACAAATAGTTTGTCCTGTCATCTGGTTCCATCACAACATAATCAACATACCACTTAATGATCCCTTTAGTTTCTACAGGATGATTAATTATATCTGGATTTAAATTTGCTTTATATAATGTTCTTGCCATATACCTTTCCTCCTTAACCCGGTGTTAGCTTTACCCATTGGGCAGATCCGTTAGCGTGATTGTTACTAAAGATACCATAGTTGTTATCGTATCCGATTGCCCATAAACTACCGGCACTATCTCTAATTATAGATACATAATATCCAGAATAGTGATGACCAAAACAGAACATATCCTCAACAGTTGTGTCAGTTAATCCTACATATTGACCCGTGCCACTAGCATTTTGATGTGACCAAGGAGAAGGATAAGGAACTGCACTTGTATAAGTAGCTGCAGTATGATTGTTTAATATACCCCTTGCCTCATATCCAAAGTACCAATGCCTACCATTAGTATCTATCAGATAAACTGCCGGAGCTTGATAACCAGATGTCATCTTAGGATACATCTTAGCTATTGCAGTTCTTGGAAATTGTAATTCTGTTGTAGATATAGATCCGTCAGTAGAACTATTAATAGTATTATATTTGTTGGTATCAAATACATCTGTGACGGGTTGATCCCAAGAAGTCTGACCCGTTGTATTGCCTCTGCCTAATGTTCCGAAACCATTGTATCCGGCATTATAAATAGTATTGTTCGGGTTACCGGGAGTTCCACCAAAGGCGTGAACAGATGAGGTTGCCCCATATCCTGTTACCATTATAGAACTGAATGTTAGAGACCCACCAATGTCTGTCCAAGCAGATTTGTTACCTGTTGTGCCATCTCCCAATTGTCCGTTTCCGTTATAGCCTATGCCATATAAATCTCCATCTTGTTGCAATGCATACACAGGCCCATTGACATTACCATTATAGTAATAGGTAGTTTGATTTAAAATTTGTACTACATTAGATACACCGGTAATTATAGAGAATGTTGTTTTATTTGCTCCACCTTGGTTACCACCATCATCATTTCCTGTGCTATGTACTGCACCATTAGTATCAATCAAATGACAAGATCTATAACCGGCAGAGATAGAAAGAACAGATCCTACAGTAGATATTAGTTGAGGTTTGGTAACATTGGATGTGGATCCTTGACCAAGAGCTCCACTCAATCCGGCTCCCATAACAAACAATCTGTTATTTTCATCAATCAGATACCATCTCTGACCTCCACCCATACTTTGATAACCACCTCCATTAGGCATAGCCACACCAATGATACGAGATTGTAAACTATTCCAAGTAGCACCCACACCAACATAAGGATTTTTTACCCATTGATGTCTGTCTACAGTAGAGTTAATTCCTAATGCACCTTCATTGTTCTGACCATTCACAAAGATGTTACCTTTGTTTGTAAGAAACAATGCCGTGTTATACTGATACCAAATTCTTACAGGATGCTCATCTGCTGCCATACCACCAAATTCAGTATTGATGGACATAACAACTCTACGACTATGATTGTTGTATCCGGCTCCACTATATGAACCACCAAATCCACTTTCTCCCGGAGAGTATCCGGTGTGAACAATTTCATAGTTTGTATTGATGTACATAAAGAATGGAGCAGATGTTGTCGGTAGCGTCCTGTCTCGTTTCACAGGGCCACAGGCTCCATTAGGCATTCCGTCATAAGGAATATATTCAGATCCACTTGTATAATTAGCTAACCAAGGATACTTACCATCGCTAGCATATGTACTAGAACTATCCATATCTGCAATGTGTGGTATGTTAGATCCTAGGATCTTATAACCTTCATATCCACTTTGAGCAGCAAAGGTTAAACCAGAAGATGATGCAGATAACACTTCTCCGGCATTGCCTTTAGGTAATCTTACTTGACTTGATCCATCGTGTGTAAGAATATCTCCGGCAGTAGTAAGAACTGTTGATCCTTCTGCCATTACTAGCCAATGTGTTGAGTTTGATGATGAAGGGTTGCCGGCAGCAGAGCCGGTCTTACTTGTTGAGTTTACATATATCCAAGAACTACCACCAAAAGAAACTACATCGTCTCTTTCGTATGTCGTTCCGGTAGCAAACGCTCCTTTAAATGTAAACTTTAATTTTCCTATGTCAATTGTGGCCACCTATACCTCCTTTATGGTAATGTTACTTGCAAATGTCCGTTGGTATCTATTGCAAATGTTACACTACCACTTGCAAAAATGTAGTTATCATCATACTCCGACAATACTAAAGCCTCACTACCACCAGATGTTGTCTGATCTACCTTGAGAGTTCCTGTTGCACTATCTTTGTATATACCAAAAAATCTAGATCCACTTGAGGCAGATACTTGTGTACTTATTGCCTCTGATACTCTTAGTGGTGTCATACCTTTGGTATTATCTGTGCCGGCTTGTGCCTCTGATTGTGATGCTATTGCAGAAAAAACACCATCTGCCCCGGCAGATCCTTGTGATCCTTGAGGTATACCAAAATCAAAAGATATATCTCCTGTACTTGCCGTATAAGTAGCACTTGCAGTAGCACTAACTCCGGCTCCTAATGTTGTAACTGATCCAATAGATGCAGATGAAACTGCCGGATCTGATACTTCTGGGTTACCCGTTGTATTATTAAATGATAATAACTTACCTAATCTTGCAGCTTTACTTGGTATTGTGAAATCACTTGTTGCCGGTTCATCAACCGGAGCTTTTATAGATCTGTTGTTTTTTTCCTCTAGATCTCCTATTTGCATTGTTATTGTGTCAAAGTCTCCTTCTAAGGCTTGTGCAGTTACATTACCTCCAGAAGAATAAACACTAGATCTGGCAACGGGTACATCTGATAATATAACAACTGTGTCTGAAGAAGTAGGTGCAGAAACAAATCTAATTGTTCCTGTTCCATCGGCGTTAAGACCGGCAGATCCGGTAGAAGTAACTACAGAGTAATCGTTTGTCTCTTGTTTTTGTGTAGAGCCTAGAAAGACTTTAAGGTCAGAGGTATTATTAACTTGGAAGGAAAAATTAAAATCTACTAGATTTCCATTACCCTGTGCAGTTACTCTTCGTACTTGGTCATTAACACTAAATGTAGCCATATGTTACCTCTTTGTTCTAATTATATACCATATTTTGATTAATATTCCACTTATTTATTATTAAAACCTTCTTTCTGGAAACAACTCTCTAAGGTTATCTTGGTTAGCTTTTAGAGTTTCTGATCCTGTAGGAGAGTTTAAAACTCTAGGTTTCTTAATATTGTTTTCTATGAATACATCTCTTTGTTGTTTAAGAGCAGTTATATCTGGGTATTCATATTGTAATAATTTGAATGCATATTTCTTATAATCATAGTGTAATTCATCTAGCATATCTGCTTTATGCTTTTTACTTGCCGGTATTCTTGTTCCTGTTGATCTTAAAAATTCATAATTGTATTCATCTGACTTAATCATTAGATGCATAGCGTCTAACAATGGCATAGGAATTTCATTTACTCCCGGGATTATATCAGATCCAAAAACCTCTTTGGCTCTGGGAGATCTATCTGGATAGTTATATAATTCTATATATCTATCTTGTTGTTCATTATTTAACTTAATCATAGGCTCTGGGTTCATAGACATATACGGCAAACCATAGCCTAGTTTTTCTAGTTCTTCATTTATAAGTTTCTTTGCCGGATGCTTGACAACTCTAAAAGGCATAGTATTTACCCATCCTCTTGTTGGAGTTTTCGGCATTTCTTCATACCATCTATTTTTTCTTGATGGCAAAGTAGGAGAGCAGCTAGGAGTTTTTGCACATATTTGATTTAGTGCTTTGTAATAATTCCTAGTCATTTCTTGTTTAAAGATATTGCCTTCTGGATACATATCTTGTGGAGTAGTATTTGATTGCCCCGGTTCATACATTCTTTCAAAGTTACCGGCTAACTGAGGTGTCGCTTTTCCTGTGTATGGATTGTAAACTCCTATGGCTTGTATATGTTCGCTTACCATAGTTCCGGCCTCTATAACTTGACCACCAACTAGCTTGATAACTCTATCAATTTTTTGTTGAGTGCTTTCATAGTTACCACCAAGCACGCTTGTTAACTCTCCAATGAATTGTGTCATAGGAAGAGCCGTACCTACATATTTAAAAGATGACATTCCACCGGCTAAGATCAATGCAATTATATCATCCTCATTTTCAGAGTTATATATAACATCTTTAGTATCGGCCATCATTGCCAATACCCCAGACATTGGATCATATCTAGCGTATGATACAAATGTGTAACCACCATCATCATTTTTTATTGCTATAGAATAAGGAACATTACTTTCTAACCAAGTTTGCCTTAGTTTTGGATCACTTGGGCCATAGCCTGTAATATAATAATCTGGTTTATTTTCTTCATCCCCGGTCATACCACCGGCAGCGTGATACAT